>Ga0160435_1000052_pt1 | contig 84353 bp, 65 predicted proteins | sample HID1973K_E0MG_FD_108213 | JGI IMG/M metagenome (GOLD analysis project Ga0160435, IMG submission 108213) | Enriched mosquito-associated microbial communities from UW Madison campus, WI, USA - HID1973K_E0 MG | ecosystem: Host-associated > Arthropoda: Insects > Digestive system > Unclassified ...
CAATGATTGATTAGGGGATAGCACGATGACTTTTTCCAAAGCCCTGAGCCTGCGTCCCATCCGGCGCCAAGCGATCCGGGCGTGCGCGATGGGGTTCGCGCTCGCACTGGCTAGCGGCTCTTCTTTCGCAGCGGTTTCCGCCGCCGCGGATCTGAACGCACACGACCCGGCCAAGACGGTACCGGCCACCGTGGCGGTCTCCAAGATCGACTTCAAGCGCGGCGAAGATGGTGCCGGCCGGTTGATCCTGCAGTTCGACGGTCAGGGCGCCAGCCCCGACCTGCGGACCCAGGGCAGCACGGTGCTGGTGGATGTCGGCAACGCCCGGCTGCCGGCCGAGCTGCAACGTCCGCTCAACGTCACCGACTTCGCCACGCCGGTCCAGCGCATCGACGCCAAGCCGTCCGGCGGCGGTTCGCAACTGGTGCTGAGCACCACCGGCCCGTTCGAGTCGCTGGCCTACCAGACCGGCAACGAGTACGTGGTCGAGATCAGCCCGCGCAAGGGCGTGCCGGCGATGGGCGCACCGTCCGCCGCCAGCGTTACCCAGGCTGCCGCCGCGGTGGCCGCACGTGGCTATAGCGGTCGCCCGGTGACCTTCAACTTCCAGGACGTGCCGGTGCGCACGGTGCTGCAGCTGATCGCCGAGGAATCCAACCTCAACGTGGTCGCCTCCGACACCGTCCAGGGCAACGTCACCCTGCGCCTGGTCAACGTGCCGTGGGACCAGGCACTGGACATCGTGTTGCGGGCCAAGGGCCTGGACAAGCGCCGCGATGGTGGCGTCATCTGGGTGGCGCCGCAGTCCGAACTGGCCAAGTTCGAGCAGGACAAGGAAGACGCGCGCATCGCCATCGAGAACCGCGAAGACCTGATCACCGACTACATCCAGATCAACTACCACTCGGCGACCGCGATCTTCAAGGCGCTGACCGAGGCCAAGGGCATCGGCGGTAGCGGCGGCGGCGGTGGTGGTGGCGCCAACCAGCAGGAGAACGGCTTCCTGTCGCCGCGTGGTCGCGTCGTCGCCGACGAGCGCACCAACACGTTGATGATCAGCGACATCCCGAAGAAGGTCGCGCAGATGCGCGAGCTGATCGACCATATCGACCGTCCGGTCGACCAGGTCCTGATCGAAGGGCGCATCGTCATCGCGTCCGACACCTTCGCTCGCGACCTTGGCGCCAAGTTCGGCATCGGTGGCACTCGCCAGTACGGTGGCAACACCGCCACCATCGGCAGCTCGGCCAGCGGCGGCAACGTCTCGGCGACGCGAGGCCTGAATGTCAACCTGCCTGCCGGCTCGTTCACAAACGGCACGCCGACCAGCCTGGCCTACACGCTGCTGGGCGCCAACTTCAACCTGGACCTGGAGCTGTCGGCCCTGCAGGAAGAAGGCCGCGGCGAAGTGATCTCCAACCCGCGCATCGTCACCGCCAACCAACGCGAAGGCGTGATCAAGCAAGGTAAGGAAATCGGCTACGTCACCATCACCGGCGGCACGGCCGGTACTGCGGCCACGCCGAACGTGCAGTTCAAGGAAGTGTTGCTGGAGCTGAAGGTCACCCCGACCATCACCAACGACAACCGCGTTTTCCTGAACATGAACGTGAAGAAGGACGAGGTCGACCAGTACATCGAGTTGGATGGCTACGGCACCGTGCCGCAGATCAACCGCCGCGAGATCAACACCGCTGTGCTGGTGGACGACGGCCAGACCGTGGTTATCGGTGGCGTGTACGAGTTCACCGATCGCTCCAGCGTCAGCAAGGTGCCGTTCCTGGGCGACATCCCGTTCCTGGGCAATCTGTTCAAGAAGCGGGGCCGCAGCAAGGACAAGGCCGAGCTGCTGATCTTCGTCACCCCGAAGGTCCTGCGCGTGGCCAAGGGCGCCTGAGCCTTCACGGCCTCGCATCCTGTTGACCGAAAGGCCGCCTCCGGGCGGCCTTTCTATTTATAGCGAAAGCTCAGTGCCGACGTCCTCCGGCAGCGGTCGGTCGCGAATCCACTGGGTAGCAACCCATTTTTCGCCTGACAGCAACGGCATGCCGGCGTGCAGCAAGCGCGAATCGATTTGACCGTGGGCATCGCCATAGGCGAAATACACACCCATTCCGCGGCTGGGTGCCACTTGCAGGCCGAGCGCCGGAAATGCCGTGGTGCCACCCTGCGCGACGTCGCGCAAATAGATGACCAACGTGGCCAGGCGTTGGCCACCTTCGGCGTCGGGTTCATCGAAATTGTCGGTGTGAGGCTGGTACTCCCCGCCCACGCCGTAGCGCAACACCTGCAGCGTCTCGGCATGCTGCGGTTCGCAACCCATCAACCAGGCCAGGCGTGCCTGGATATTCTCGAACGCTGGAAATGTCGCCGGCCCGATCGGGGCGCGGTCGCTGGTTCGGGCGGGGTCGGGCCGCTGTGCACCAGTCTGTGGGTCGATCACCAGCGCCCTCTCCAGCTGTGGGCGCGCGGCTTCTATCAGTTCCTCGCACTCCGACGCACTGAGTACGCCTTCCAAAAGTGCCACTGCCGGCTGCGCAAGCCGCATCACCTGGCGCACCCGGTGGCCCTCGAAAACCGCCTCCGAGCATTGCCGGAACGGGTAGGCGCCAGGCCAGCAGTCGATGCCCGATTGACTTGGGCCCGACGTTGTCGCGAGCGCGGGCTTGCCCAGCGGCGAACGGCCGGTCAATGCCGAACGCACCGCATCGCTGGCGGCACGCGACGGCACGCCCTGCTGCTCCAGTTGAGCCACGACCTGACCGGGCGCTTGCCCACTGGCGAGGCGCTCGGCGATCCAGTCATGCCATTGGTTGAGCATGGGGAGGGAGGGTCAGCAGAATGGGCGCAAATTAGATCCTGACGACCACGCGGCCGGGAGTATCTACCGACATGAATGGGTATTGAGAGCGAATTTTCGCAGTGCCCATGCGCGATGCGGCGGCCGAGGCAGGGGCAGGTTGTGAAGCGGGCCACGTCCTCGCCGTACCGGTGAACCAATTCACGCCCAATCGGTCAAACTCGGCCTATGAACGCATCCACCCTTCCGGAACAGACAGCGGCCACGCCCGACCACGGGCCGCTGCATGACGCCTTCACCCACCTGCGCGAAGCGCTCTCGGCGCGCATCGTCGGCCAGTCCGCTTTGGTCGAGCGCCTGCTGATCGCCTTGCTCGCCGACGGCCACCTGTTGGTAGAGGGCGCACCGGGCCTGGCCAAGACCACCGCGATTCGTGCTCTGGCCGGGCACCTCGAAGCAGATTTCGCCCGGGTCCAGTTCACCCCCGACCTGCTGCCCGCCGACCTCACCGGTACCGAGATCTGGCGTTCGCAGGAAGGGCGTTTCGAATTCGTTCCCGGCCCGATCTTCCACCCGATCCTGTTGGCCGACGAAATCAACCGCGCCCCGGCCAAGGTCCAGTCGGCGCTGCTGGAAGCCATGGGCGAGCGCCAGGTTACCGTCGGCCGGCATACCTACGCGCTGCCGTCGCTGTTCCTGGTGATGGCCACGCAGAACCCGATCGAGCAGGAAGGCACCTTCCCCTTGCCCGAAGCGCAGCTGGACCGCTTCCTCATGCACGTGCGCATCGGCTACCCGCAGGCCGAGGCCGAAGCCGAGATCCTGCGCCTGGCGCGTGAATCGGCGCGCGATGCCTTGAAGGCGCCCGAGCCGGTCGCCGACCGCTTGTCGGTCGACACGGTGATGGCCGCGCGCCGCGCCGTCCTCGACCTGCATGTCGCGCCCAACCTGGAGCGCTACCTGATCGAACTGGTGCTGGCCTCGCGCGACGCGCACCGCTACGACCCGCAATTGGCCCAGCGGATCGCCTGGGGCGCCAGCCCGCGCGGTTCCATCGCCCTGGAGCGCTGCGCGCGTGCGCGCGCCTGGCTGGTCGGACGCGACTACGTTACCCCCGACGATATTCGTGCCGTGGCACCGGACGTGCTGCGCCATCGCATCCTGCCCAGCTACGAAGCCACCGCCGAAGGGTGGGATGGCGAGCGCCTGGTGCATGCGTTGCTGGACCGGGTGCCGCTGCCATGACCGGGTCCGCCGCTGGCGGGGGCGTCGCAACTTGAGGCGAGCGTGAGCATGGCGTCGAGCGCTACGCCCGCCGGGGAGACGCCGGTCGCCGCGACCGGCCTTCGGCCCACCCTGGCCGAACTCATTGCCCTGCGTGGTGCCAGCCGGCACCGGGCACTGCCGGGACGTGGGCGGTTGGGCCTGGTCGGCCAATCGCCTTCCTCGTTGCGCGGGCGCGGCATGGAATATGCCGAGTCGCGCGAGTACGTGCCCGGCGACGACGCCCGTCATATCGATTGGCGGCTGACCGCGCGCAGCGGCCGTGCCCATACCAAGTTGTTCCAGGCCGAACGCGAACGCCTGAGCCTGATCGTGGCCGACACCGCGCCGACGCTGTACTTCGGCACGCGCACGCGCTTCAAGTCGGTGCAGGCCGCGCGCGCAGCCGCAGTGGCCGCCTGGCTGGCGCAGCGCCAGGGCGATCGCGTTGCCGCGTTGCGCGGCAGTGTGCGTGAAGCCCCGGTAGCCCCAGCGGGAGGCGCGCGCGGTGTGCTGCGGGTGCTCGATGCGCTGGTGCGCTGGTATGCCGAGCCTCCGGCCGACGACGCCGGCCTGGCCCTGGCGCTGGACCATGCCGCCCGCCTGCTGCGCCCCGGTTCGCGCCTGACCGTATTCGCCGACCCGCACAGCGCCATCGCGCTGCCGGCCTCGCGTTGGTCCGGCCTGGCGCTGCATCACGAAGTGGTGCTGGTATTGCTGGTCGACCCGCTGGAAATGGCGCCGCCCGCGGCGATGCTGCCGTTCCTCAGTGGCGGCCGCCGGGTCGAACTCGACCTTGCCGCGAGCGCAGCGCGCGAAAGTTGGCAGCAGGAATTCAGCGCCCCTCTGCAACGGCTGCAGGAAGAACTGCCGGCCCGCCGCGTCACCGTCCGCGTGCTGCGCACCGATGACAGCAGCGATGCCTGGCTCGGTGGCGCGACCAGGGGAGCGCTGTGATGGCGCCAGCCGAGCTGCCACTTCGCGACGTGCACTTGCCGCCCCCACCGGGCTGGTGGCCGCCTGCGGCCGGCTGGTGGTGGGCGGGCGCCGGATTGTTGTGCGTGCTGGCGGTCATCCTGCTCGTCGTGATGCGCCGGCGCGCACGCCGACGGCGCTGGCAGCAATTGTTCGAGCAGGACAGCGTCGGTGCGACGGCGGCCGTACGCATCGGCGCCATCTCGGCCTTGTTGCGCCGCGCTGCGCGTCGGCTCGATCCGCAAGCCGACACCCTGCAAGGCGAAGCTTGGTTGCAATGGCTGGATGGCGGCAAAGGAAAGGAATTCTCGCGCGGTGCCGGACGCATCTTGCTCGATGGCGGCTTCCGCCCGCACGCCAGTGATGCCGAACTGGCGGCACTCGAACCGCTGGCGCGGAAGCGGTTCCTGCAACTGATGGCGCGCAAGCGATGAGCCTGTTCGACGCCAGCGCGTGGCTGCAAGCCTTCGCCGGCAGCGCCTGGCCATGGGCCTGGTGGCTGTTGCCGCTGCCATTGCTGGTGTATCTGTTGCCGCCCCTGGCCAGCCGTGCCGCTGCCCTGCGCGTGCCCTATGGCGAGGCGCTGCAAGGCATCGCAGCGGACGCAGCGCATCGGCCGGCGTGGCGTCGCGTGCCCTGGCTGCTGGCATTGGCCTGGCTGTTCCTGTGCGCGGCGCTGTCGCGCCCGCAGGAGCTCGGCGTACCGATCACCCCGCCGCAGCAGGCCAGGCAGATGATGCTGGCGGTCGACCTGTCGGCGAGCATGACCGAGACCGACATGCAATTGGGCGGCCAAGTGGTGGACCGGCTCACCGCCGCCAAGGCCGTGCTCGCCGACTTCCTCGACCGCCGCCAGGGCGACCGCGTCGGCCTGCTGGTATTTGCAGAGCGCGCCTACGCGCTCACCCCGTTGACCGCCGACCTGGCCACCGTGCGCGACCAACTGCGCGATGCCGTAGTCGGCCTGGCCGGTCGCCAGACCGCGATCGGCGATGCGCTGGCGCTATCGGTCAAGCGCCTGCGCGAACAGCCCCAGGGCCAGCGCGTGGTGATCCTGCTGACCGATGGCGAAAGCAACGCCGGCAGCATCACCCCGGAGAAAGCGGCCGAACTCGCCGCGGCTACCGGCGTGCGCGTGCACACGATCGCCTTCGGCGGCGCCGGCGGCTATTCGATGTTCGGCATTCCACTACCCGGCGGCGACGAGATCGATGAAACCGCGCTGCGCCAGATCGCCGACAAGACGGGCGGGCGCTTCTTCCGCGCCCGCGATGCCGACGAACTCGCCGGCATCTATGCCGAACTGGACCGACTGGAACCGGTGGCCGCCGCCGGCGTAGCGGTGCAGCCGCGGATCGAGCGCTATGCCGGTCCGCTCGCGGTCGCTTTGCTGCTGCTCCTGTTGCATTTCGCCTTGCCCTGGCGGCCGCGATGAGCACCTTCTGGCAGGCCTTCCACTTCCTGCGGCCGCACGCCTTGTGGGCGCTGCTGTTGTTGCCGTTGGTTGCACTTGCCTGGCACTCGCGGCTGCGTCGCGCCGATGCCTGGCGCGCCAACGTCGATGCGCATCTGTTGCCGGCCTTGCTGGCCAGCGGCGGTCGGCGCTCCTGGCTCGGTTTCCTGGCGGCGTTGCTGGCCGGCGCGATCGCGATCCTGGCGCTGGCCGGGCCGAGTTGGCGCCAGGATGCGCAGCCGTTGTTCCGCACGCATTCGCCGTTGGTGATCGCGCTGGACCTCTCCGCACGCACGCAGGCCGCCGATCTGCCGCCCTCGCGCTTGCTGCAAGCACGCGCCAAGCTGGCGACCTTGCTGCGCGAACGCCGCGCCGGCGAAGTCGCCTTGCTGGCCTATGCCGGCGACAGCTTCACCGTAGCGCCGTTGACCGACGATACCGGCAACGTCGCCTTGTTCCTGGACGCACTCGACCCTTCGGTAATGCCGGTCCCGGGCCAGCGCGGCGACCGCGCCATCGCCGCGGCGGTAAAGCTGCTGCAACAGGCCGAGTTCGCCCACGGCGACATCCTCTTGCTGACCGACCGTGCCGATGCCGCCGCGCGCACCCAGGCGACACAAGCGCAGCGCGCGGGTTATCGCGTATCCGCGCTCGGCCTGGGCACCCCCGCTGGCGCAGCCTATCGCGACGGCGACGGCAGCATCGCCCAGGCGCGGCTGGAGGAAGGCAGCCTGCAGGCATTGGCACGGGCCGGTGGCGGCCGCTATGCGCGCATCGGCAGCGGCGACGACGACCTGCGCGCCCTGGGCGTGCTCGACCCCGGTCGCGAAGACAGCAACGCGGCCGGCGAAAACGGTGGCCTGCAATGGCGCGATGAAGGCTATTGGCTGCTGCCGCTGGCAATGCTGTTGCTGCTGCCGGCCTTCCGTCGCCGTGGCGCCGTGCTGCTGGTGTTGCTGTGCCTGTCGCCGGCGTTGCTGCCCACCGCGCATGCCGCCGAGCCGACCTGGTGGCGGCGCGCCGACCAGGTGGAACAGCAGCAACTGCAGGCCGGCGTGGAGGCCTATCGCCAGGGTGACTTCGCCGCCGCGCAACAACAGTTCCAGGGCATCGACAGCGACCAGGGCTGGTACAACCTTGGCAATGCGCTGGCGCGCCAGGGCCAGTACGACGAAGCCATCGCCGCCTACGACAAGGCCCTGGCCAAGCACCCGCGCATGGCCGACGCAGTCGCCAATCGCGCCGCGGTGGACGCCGCGCGCAAGCGCAAGCAATCCCACAACGACGACGGCGGCAAAGGCCAGGGCAACCAGGGCCAGCAAAACCAGAATTCGCAAGACCAGAAGGGCAGCTCGGCTGGACAGCCGCAGGCGGGGCAGTCGCCCCCCTCGGCCGCTGACGCGCAGGGCCAGTCCACGCCGCAGGATCCGGCACAGAGCAAGCAGGACTCAGCGAAGCCTCAGCCGGGCCAGCGTGACAAAGCGCAGGACAAGCCAGAGCAAAGCGATCCGCAATCGCAGCAGCAAGCCGATGCGGCGCAACGCGAGCGCATGCGCCAGGCCATGGCCGGGCAACAGCCGCAAGACGCGCCGCCACAAGACGGGCAAATGCAGCGTAACGAGACGCCGCAACAACGCGAGCAGCGCCAGGCGCTGGAAGCCTGGATGCGGCGCGTGCCCGACGACCCGGGCAGTTTGCTGCGTACCAAGTTCCGCCTGGAAAACGAGCGCCGACAGAGAGAACAACCATGAGCGCACGTCGCCTGCTGTTATCCGTAATGTTGTTGGCCGGCGGCCTGGCCGCCGCCGCCATCGCCCCAGTACACGCGGCCACCCGCGCCTGGCTCGATCGCGATACCGTCGCCGCCGGCGCGCCGGTGACCTTGAACATCGAAACCGACCAGCTCACCGCCGGACCCGACTTCAGTCCTTTGCGCGGTGAGTTCGGCATCAGTGGTCAGCAAAGCAGCCGGCAGATGCAAAGCGTCAACGGCACCGTGACCACGCGCACCACGTTTGCCGTCGTGCTTACGCCGCGCAGCACCGGCAGCCTGACCGTGCCGGCCTTGCGTGTCGGTGCCGATACCACCGCGCCACTGCGCCTGACCGTTACCGCAGGCGCCAGCAGTGCGGCGGCCAATGCGGCCGCCACCCCTGCCAGGGGCGATGAAGCAGTGTTCGTCGAAACCCGTGTAGACGACACCCAGCCGTACGTGCAGCAGAGCGTCGGCGTGGTCGTGCGGCTTTACTACGCCACCCAGCTGGCCGCCGGCGCGCTCGAACTCGATGCCCCCGCTGGTGCCTCGCTGCAGCAGGTCGGCGATGACGGCAGTTCAGTGCAGACAATCAACGGCCGCGTCTACAACGTCGCCGAACGCCGCTACCTGCTGGTGCCCGAACGCAGCGGCGCGCTGGTGCTGCCCGGTGCGCGCTTCAGCGGCCGCGCGGTCGGCGGATTCTTCGATGATTACTTCGGCCGCGGCAACGGCGAACTCAATGCACGCAGCGCCGCCACCACGCTGCAGGTGCGTGCGCAGCCGGACCAGGCGCCGCAACCGTGGCTGCCGCTGCGCGACCTGCAATTGCGCTACATCGCCACGCCGCAACGCGCGGTTGCCGGCGCGGCGGTGCAAGTCGTGGTCGAGGCCACCGCCACGGGTGCCACCCGCGCGCAATTCCCGGACCTGGTGTTGCCGCCGGTCAGCGGTGCGCAAGTCTTCCCCGAGCCGCCGCAGTACGACGAGCGTTTCATCGGCGGTTCGCCGCAGCTGAAGATGACGCGACGTTTTTCCGTCGTCCCTAACCAAGCGGGCCCCTTGCTGGTGCAAGGGCCGCGGGTCGATTGGTGGGATGTGCGCGCGGGCAGCGCGCGCAGCGCCAGCCTGCCGGACCTGAAACTGGACGTGGCAGCGGGCAGCGGGGCGTTCGCCGCCGCACCGCCTGCCGCGGTACCGGCGCCGAGCGCCACGGCGGTGCTCAAGGCCGACAGCATGGCGGCGACGGCCAAGGCCACGCGCGCTTGGAAGTGGCTGGTTGCCGCCCTTGCGCTGCTGTGGCTGGCGACGTTGGCGCTGGCGGTGTGGTTGTGGCGGCGGCGTCCCGCAGCTGGCGCAACGTTCGCCACGAACGCGCCGGCCCCGGGCGGCGCGGCGCCGGGAGAGGCCACGCCGAGCCTGGTCGAATTGCGCCGCGCGATCGACCAGGGCGGCCTCGATGAAGTGGCGCGTTGTCTGTGCCGGATGGCGGACGCGGCCGACCTCGATGCGGTCATCGCGCGCCTGGAATCGGTGCCGCAGCGCGAGGCCATCGCCGCGATGCAACGCGCACGCTGGGCCGGCGAAGGCGACGTGAGCCAGGCACGCCAGCGCCTGCGCGAGGCTTTCCGCAGCGCGCCGCAATGGCGCCCGCGCGAGTCGAAGCGCAGCGCTGAATTGCCACCGTTGTACCCCACCGGCGAACGCGCGCCACGCTAGCGGGACACATCGCGAGCGCTTCAAAGCGGGCGGCCAGGGCAGGGCCCCTGTTAAAGTCGGGGCTTCGTTCGCACCACAGCAGGAGCCGCCGATGACGACGACCCCAACCCCTTCGCAGCCGCCACTTGGCCCATCCGTACCCAGCCGTGGCATTCCGCTGCACTGGAAGATGGGCATAGGCTTTATCGGCGGCCTGTTGTTGGGCCTGTTCGTGTTCTTCGCCGGCGGCGGCGAGTCGGCGTGGGTGCAGGCCCTGACCCGCTACCTCACCACGCCGTTCTCGCAGCTGTTCCTCAACTTGATCTTCATGCTCATCGTGCCGCTGCTGTTCTCGGCGCTGGTAATGGGCGTGGCCGACATGGGCGACATCCGTGCGCTTGGCCGCATCGGTTGGAAGACACTGGCCTATACCGTCGTGCTGTCCGGCGTGGCGGTGCTGCTCGGCCTGGTGTTGGTGAACCTGTTCAAGCCCGGCGCCGGCGTCGACCCGCAGTTGGCGGCGCAGTTGCTGACTGCCAACGCCGAGCGCAGCAAGGAGATCGTGGCCGGTGCCTCGGGCCAGCCCCAAGGCATGGACATGCTGATGTCGATCGTGCCGAGCAACGTGATCGCCGCCGCCTCCAGTAATGGTGCGATCCTGTCGCTGATGTTCTTCGCGGTGATGTTCGGCGTCGGCATGGTGCTCAGCGACCAGGAGAAGGTCGGCACCCTGCGGCGCGGCATCGAAGGCGTGTTCGAAATCTCGATGACCCTCATCGGCCTGGTCATCCGCCTGGCGCCGTATGCGGTGGCCTGCTTCATGTTCAATCTGGCTGCCCTGTTCGGCATCGACCTGCTGGTGAAGCTGGGCGCGTATGTCGGCGTGGTGGTGCTGGCGCTGGGCCTGCACATGCTGGTGAGCTACAGCATCGCAGTGCGTTTGGCCGGGCGCTCGCCGCTGCAGTTCTTCCGCCAGACCCAGGCGGCTACGGTCATGGCGTTCTCGACCGCATCCAGCAACGCCACGCTGCCGACCGCGCTGCGCGTGGCCGACGAAATGGGCCTGCCGCCGAAAGTCTCGCGCTTCGTGCTCACCGTCGGCGCCACCGCCAACCAGAACGGCACCGCGCTGTTCGAGGGCGTCACGGTGATCTTCCTGGCGCAGTTCTTCGGCGTCGACCTGAGCCTGGCGCAGCAATTCATGGTGATGGTGGTGTGCATCCTCGGCGGCATCGGCACCGCGGGCGTGCCCTCCGGTTCGTTGCCGGTGGTGGCGTTGATCTGCGCGATGGTCGGCGTCAATCCGGTCGGCATCGGCCTGATCCTCGGCGTCAACCATTTCCTGGACATGTGCCGCACCGCCTTGAATGTCACCGGCGACCTGGCCTTGACCACACTGGTGGCCAAAGGCGAGGAGTAATCCTTTCGCTGCGCGGAAGCGGGAGGGCTGCTGCCCTCCCGCGCCGCAGGGGATCCTAGAAACGCATCGAATAGCGCAAGCCCAGGCTGTTGTCCCGCGCGTTGCTGGCGAAGGCTGCGCGCCAGTTCAGTTCAAGCAGGCTGTGCTCGGTCAGCCGTGCCGCTAGCCCGAGTGAGGCGAGTGTGCTGTTTTTGGCCAGCGGCGCGCCCCATACGGTGAAGCCGGGGCCTTGCCGCCATTGCATCTTTGCGGCCGGCGTAAGGTCGCCCTCGGCCCGCTGGTAGGCCAGGCTGCCGCGCAGGCTGAGCCAATCCTGGACCTGGCCCCGTCCCGCCAGGTCAAAGCCGAAGCGCAGACCGCCACTCCACAGTCCCAATGCCTGCCTGGCCGCCGCCACCGCCAGCGGCGCCTCCCCGCCTCGCTCCTGGGCCGCCTGGCTCCGCAGGCGCAAACCGGCGTATTGAACGAACGGTTCGATGCCGCCGCGGGCGCGCTCCCATCGATAACCCAGATCGACGAACCACTGCGAGATATTGACCTCATAGCGCGCCTGCGCTGCGGCGTCGCCCCCGGCGCCCGGTACCTGCCGCCGGCTGTTCACCTGTTGCCAGCTATGCAGCAGGCCGGCGCGGGCGCCCAGCTGGCCCCAGCGCTGACTCACGTGCAGCCCGGCATGGGTGGCCTTGATGTCGGCGCGGTCGTAACGCGCGCTCAGGCCTGCACTGCGCTTGCCGCCGCCACCGAAAAGTCCCGCCTGCCAGCCGCTATCGAACGCTTGGTCGTAGCCAACCAGTGCGGTGCTGCCGCTGAGCCGGGCGCTGTCGGCATTGCCGTTACTGTCCAGGCGTCGCTGGCCCTGATGCACGTCGGCCCACAGGCCATGCCCCTTGCCCGCTGCCGATTGCGCAGTGAAGGCGTCCTGACCGTGGCGCGCGCGCGCCAAGGCCGCTTCGCGCGTGGCTTGCGTATCTTGCAGCAACAAAGCACGCACGCTGGCATGCAGCTCGCCACTCAACGGATCAAGCGCGGCGGGCAATTGCGCGGCTTGGAGCTGGGTCAGGCGTTGCGGCAGGACGTGGTTATCGGGCGTGCGATCGACCGCGCCCGCCACGCTGCGCTGGTTGCGGGTGCGGGCCGCGCTGGCCAGGGAGCGGCCACGGCGGACCTGCGCCTGGATCGCATTGCCTTCGTAGTGCGCGGCGAATGCGAGGAAGGGGGTGGCCAGGGCGCCTTCGACCGCGGCGAAGCGACCTTCCAGGTTACGCGCGGCCAGCACGCGCCAGCGCTGGCCCAGCAGCGCGCCCGCGTCCGTGGGCAGCACGCGCAGGGTGCCGCCTTGCAGGCGAGCCTGGCCCTCTACCTGCAGCAGGTCGCTTTGTCCCCCGGTGGCGACTTCGGCCTCATAAACGCTGCCGGGCTGCTGTACGTAATCGCCGGCAATGGTCAGTGTGCCGATCGAGTGCCCCGGTGCGATGGTGCCTGCGATCCAGGTCGGGCCGAGCTGGCCATTGCCGTCCAGGCGGCTGCCGGCGTCGACATCGATGCGGCCGGCCACTTGCCCATCGACACGCGCTTGCGAAGCCATCAGCTGCAAGCCGCCGGCTTCGATGCGGCCGCGCTGGGCGAGTTGCAGTCGCCCCCCTTGCCGCACCCGCACGGGCGCACCGCTGATCTGGCCGCCGATCCAGGCGCGGCCACCGTTGATCTCGATCGCGCTGCCCACCATCCGGCCGCTGAGATGCAGGTTGCCGTCGCTGCTTACCGATACCGGAGCGGAAAGTGCGTTGTTGCCGGAGAACTCCAGCGTGCCGCCATCCACCACAGCCCCACCGAAGCGATTGTCCCCGCTCAAGCGCAACCAGCCAGGACCCTGTTTGATCAGGCGCCCGCTGCCACCGATCGCGTTGCGCCAATCGTCCCAGGCCGGGCCGCTCCACACCGGCGTGCCGCCGCCTGGCCGGTCCATGTTGACGGTCATGTCCACCCGCAATTGACCGGGTCCCTCGATCGCCTTGCGCAGGTCGACCATGCCCCAGCCGAAGATATCGTCCACGCCGGGTGCGCCAAGGTCGCGTGCGGTGGTCAGCAGTACGTCGCGGATACCGGCGTTGTTCAAGTAGGGATAGCGCTGCATCAGCAAGGCCAATGAGGCGGTGACGTGCGGCGCCGACATGGAGGTGCCGCCCATCTTTGCCAGGCCGGTCACGGGCCGCTGCTGGGCGGCCACCTCCAGCCCAACGACCTGGCCTTGTGCGTCGCGCACGGGTGTCGCCTGCGCTTGGCCGCTGACCACGGAAGAGAGGATGTCCTCGCCGGGGGCCGCCACGCACCAGTCCCGGCTCAGGCCGCAGCGGGAAGAAGTTATATCGAGTTTGCCGGCGGCGTTGGCGCTGACGACACTGAGCCAGTGCGGCTCCAGGGCCGGGATGTACCGCGGCAGTGCCGCGAGCACATCAGCCGACGCTCCTGCATCGTTGCCGGCAGCCCAGACTTGGATCAAGCCTGTTGCAAGCGTGGCCGCCGCAATCGTTTCGATTTCCTTGGTGTGTTTCTTGAACTGGGCATCCACAGTGGCAACGGTGTCCGGGCCCTCCGCACGAAAGCCCCAGCTGTGGTTGATCGCGCGCACATTCGCTTTGTGCAACGCTGCATAGCCTTGCTTCAGCGCCTCGGTCGGCCGTTCCACGCTCAATACCTTGCCGCCTGCGCGGTCGAGCATGCCCGGCATGTCCATGTAATCGTCACCAACGAGCGCTAGGCTGAATAGCCGCGCCTCCGGTGCAACGCCTTGTACGCCTTTGCCATCGCGCGCAGCGACCATCGTGCCGGCGACATGCGTGCCGTGTTCGTGGTGACGACCCCAGGCGACCTCTTGTTCCTCTTCGGCTTTATCCTGCGGACTCATGTCCAGTAGGGCAGCGTTCCAGTCGGTGTAAGTGATGATCGGGCGGCCACCATCGGAGCGAAAGCAGGCTTTGTCGCCGGTGAGATGGCGGCTGGACTCGCAAAGCTTGCCGTCCTTGTCCCGGCCCTGCATGACCAGGCCGAAAACGCGCCCAGCCAATTCGGGGTGGCCCACATGCACCCCGCTGTCGAGGAGGGCGATGGCCTGGCCACGACCGTCCAGCCCGCGCGCGTACGCATGTTCGGCGTTGATGAGGGTCAGGCCGGGTGTGGCCTTGATATCCGCGCGTGCTTCCGGTGAGCCGGCCAAGGCGAGACATACCGCCAGCGCGAGCGTGTGGCGTGCGATCGATAAAGTGCTCTCATTCATGACAATGCCCTTTAGGTGGAAGTCCCCCCCTTGACATCCAAAGGCATCGGTCTCTTGCGCGCACCCGCCAACCGAACCGCTTGCGTGCGCGTTTGTGACCTTTCCATGCGCGCGCGCTCGCGCCGCCCCCCGGCTCGGCGCCAGGCGATGTGGGACAATGGGCCTGCCGCCCCTTGCGGTGTCCCTTCCGCTGCCAAGACGCCCCATGACCCAGCCCACCCGCCGCCAGCTGGCCAACGCCATCCGCTTCCTCGCCGCCGACGCGGTCGAAACCGCAAAATCCGGACACCCGGGCATGCCCATGGGCATGGCCGACATTGCCGAAGTGCTGTGGAACGATTTCCTGCGCCACAACCCGGTCGACCCGAAGTGGTTCAACCGCGACCGTTTCGTCCTGTCCAACGGCCACGGTTCGATGCTGCAGTACGCCCTGTTGCACCTCACCGGCTATGACCTGCCGCTGGACGAGCTCAAGCAATTTCGGCAGTTGCACAGCAAGACCGCCGGCCACCCCGAGCGCAGCGAAACCCCCGGCGTGGAGACCACCACCGGCCCGCTCGGCCAGGGCTTCGCCAATGCGGTCGGTTTCGCCCTGGCTGAAAAGCTGCTGGCCCAGCGCTACAACCGCGAAGGCCACGCCATCGTCGACCACCGCACCTGGGTGTTCATGGGCGACGGCTGCCTGATGGAAGGCATCTCGCACGAGGCCGCTTCGCTCGCCGGTACCTGGGGCCTGGGCAAGCTGGTCGCGTTCTGGGACAACAACCACATCTCCATCGACGGCAACACCGATGGCTGGTTCACCGACAACACGCCCGAGCGCTTCGAAGCCTACGGCTGGCACGTGGTGCGCGATGTCGATGGCCACAACCCGGACGCAATCAAGGCCGCCATCGAGCAGGCCCTGGCCGAGGAAGGTAAGCCAACCCTGATCTGCTGCCGCACGATCATTGGCTTCGGCGCGCCGACCAAGGCCGGCAAGGAGTCCTCGCACGGCGCCGCGCTCGGCAAGGAAGAGCTCGAAGGTGCACGCAAGGCGCTGGATTGGCCGTATGCGCCGTTCGAAGTGCCGCAGGCGATCTACGACGGCTGGAACGCGGTCGATGCCGGCAAGCACCTGCAGGCCGAATGGCAGCAGGCTTTCGCCGCGTATGAAAAGGCATTCCCGTCCGAAGCGGCCGAGTTGCTGCGCCGCTACAACGGCCAGTTGCCGCAGGACTTCCTCGCCCAGGCCGATGCCTTCATCGCCAAGGCCCAGGCCGATGGCCAGACCATTGCCTCGCGCAAGGCTTCGCAGCTCACCATCGAAGCATTCGCGCCGCTGCTGCCGGAAATCGTCGGCGGCTCGGCCGACCTGGCGCATTCCAACCTCACCTTGTGGAAGGCCAGCAAGTCCGTGGCCACCAGCGACCCGAACGCCAACTACGTCTATTACGGCGTGCGCGAGTTCGGCATGACCGCCATCGCCAATGGCCTGGCCCTGCATGGTGGCTTCATTCCGTTCGATGCCACGTTCCTGGTGTTCAGCGACTACGCCCGCAACGGCGTGCGCATGGGCGCGTTGATCCCGGCCCACGCCATCCACGTCTATACCCACGACTCCATCGGCCTGGGCGAAGACGGCCCGACCCACCAGCCGATCGAGCATCTGGCCTCGTTGCGCTACATTCCCAACAACGATGTCTGGCGTCCGTGCGACGCGGTCGAATCGGCGGTGAGCTGGAAGGCCGCCATCACCCGCCAGGACGGGCCGAGCTGCCTGGTGTTCAGTCGCCAGAACCTGCAACACCAGCCGCGCAGCGCCGAGCAGGTCAAGCAGATCGAACGCGGCGGCTACGTGTTGGCGGACGCCGAAGGTGGCGTGCCCGATGTGATCCTGATCGGCACCGGCTCGGAAGTGGGCCTGGCGACCGAGGCGAAGAAGCTGCTCGACGCGGCCGGGTTGAAGACCCGCGTAGTGTCGATGCCGTGCACCGACGTGTTCGACCGCCAGGACGCGGCCTACCGTGAATCGGTACTGCCGAATGCGGTGCGCAAGCGCGTGGCGGTGGAAGCGGGCGTGACCGGCTTCTGGCGCAAGTACGTCGGCCTGGATGGCGACGTGGTGGGCATCGACAGCTTCGGTGCGTCGGCGCCTGCGGAAGTGCTGTACAAGCACTTCAACATCACCACCGATCACGTCGTGGCGGCTGCCAAGGCGCTGTGATTGCGCTGCGTTGAACTACCAAAAGGGCCGGCTTCCGCCGGCCCTTTTTTATTGCCTCAGCCTGCTGGCCCTTAGAGCGGCTGCCCGTCATGCAGCACCGGAAAGGGATTGAGCGCTTCGCCCTCCCACCAGCGCCGCTCGGGGCCGAGCCGGAAAATCGCGAAATGCAGGTGCGGCGCCGCCGGATTGGCATTGCCGGTACTGCCGACGTAGCCAATCACCTGGCCGCGCTTGATCGCCTGCTTCTCCGCCAACCCGTCCGCATAGCGCTGCAGGTGCGCGTAGTAGTACGCGTAGCGGCCGCTCGGCTCGAACTGGTAGATCGTCAGGCCGCCGCGCTTGCTGTCGAATAATTTCTCGACCGTGCCGTCGGCCACTGCCAGCACCGGCGTGCCGGTGGCGGCCATGATGTCGATGGCATCGTGCACGCGGCCCTCGCTGCGCGCATCGGTGAAAGTGTCGTGCAGGTCGGCGCGGCTCAGGCCCTGCACCGGCAGCAGCAAGGCGCCTTCGCTGCCTGGCGCCGAAGGCGTTGCCGACGCAGGCGCCGGTGGCGGTGCCGGTGCTTCATGGCTGGCTTCCGCCGTGGGTGCGACGGGCGAGGGCGGCGTCGGTGCCGGTGCGGCACTCGATACCGGCGGTTGCACCTCACTTTGGGCGGCAGGTGCGTGCTCCGGAGCACCCGTCGCCTGCGCCAAAGCCTGGTTGATCTCCGTGCCGGTGGAAACCGTCTTCGGCCCGTACAGCCACAGGTAGCCTGCGGCGCCAATCAGCAACCCGGTCACCAGCAAGGCCAGGGTCTTCATCGCTTATTCCTCCAGTATCGCCGGCAGCGAAGGTGCCACCGCGGCGGCAACAGTGAGCGCATCCCAGTTGGTCAGGCGGATACAGCCGTGCGATTCGGTCTTGCCGACATGCCCGGGTTCGGGCGTGCCATGGATGCCGTAGTGCGGCTTGGACAAATCGACCCATACCGGACCCACCGGATTGTTCGGGCCGGCCGGCAGTGTCGCCTTGCGATCGCCGCTGTCGGCATCCCAGAACAGCTTGGGGTTGTAGTGAAACTTCGGGTCGCGCGAAACGCCGAGGATCTTCCACCGCCCGATCGGCAGCGGATCGTGCTGGCTACCGGTGGAAGCCGGGAACTGAGCGAACACCTTGCCCTGCGCGTCGCGCAAGGAGACGGTCGAGTCGGATTTATCGACCACCACCGAGGCCGCCTTCGGCAACGGTGTCGTGTTGGCCACTGCCGGCACGCGCAGCACGGTGCCGACGCGGCTGAAATCGGCAGTCGGATTGAGCGCCTTGATCAGCGCCGGGCTGGCGTGAAAACGCTCGCCCAACGCCTCTTCGAGCGATTGATAGCCCATCGCCGGCAGTTGTGCCTGCTCGGCCGGCTTCTCCGGGATCTTGACGAACGGGCCGGCGATGTCTGCTTCGGTCAGGGTGTAGTCGACCAGCGTGGGCGCGGTGTCCGCAGACAGCGCCTTCCAGGTGTCCTCGTCGAGTTCGCCACTGGGCTTGAGGTCGTGCGCGCGCTGGTAGCCGCTCACGGCGCGGCGCTGGTTGGAGCCGAGCAGCGCATCGATTTCGCCGGGCGAGAAATGCGCGCGATCCAATAGCACCTGCGCCGTGAAGTTCGAGCGCGGGCCGATGTCCGGTGGCGTGGCCGCGGGCGGCGTCGGCGCTTGCGCAAACGCGGCCAACGGCGACAGGCACAGCAACAGGGCCAGCGAATGTGATGACGGTGTGCGCATCGGCATGCAGTGCTCCGGGAGACGTGGCCGCAGCTTGCCGTGGCCGCTTGCGCGCGCAGCGTGAAAACGCTGGCTGCGCGCTGACTGCTTTGTTCAGCCCGTGGTGCGCGCCAGGGCGTGGCGCAGCAAGCGCGCCTGCAGTTTCTCACCAAGGCCATGCGGCGTCTGCAACGACATGCGCTGCAACGCGGCATTGTCGTCGGCCACCGGCCCCGCCAACGCGCTCAACAGCAGCCGCAGCTTTCCTTGCCAATTTGCGCTGCCGGCCTTGAGCCAGGCCAATGCGCGCAGTAGCCGCTGCTCGACCTCGCTGAAGTCGCTACCCAGGGGGTAATCGGGCAGGGTGCCATCGCGCCGGAACGGGGCCAATGCCGCTGCCAGCTGTTCGGGCGTGTTGCGTTGCCACTGTAGCGGTGCGACAAAATCAGGGCGCAGCTTGCGCGCGGCCTTGGCCGCCGCGACCAGCCCGGACTGGAACGGCGCTTCGGCAATCGCGGTCATCGCGATGGCGCAGCCTTCATCGGTCACGCCGAGCAGGTCGGCGATGCCGTATTGGCTGACGTACACATCGCGAAGGTGGCGCGGGATCGTGGTGTGGCCGTAGGCCCAGCGCACGTTCGATTCGAGCTCGCCGCCGGCCTCCTGGCGGCTGGCGCGGAACATCAGCACGCTGCGCGCATCCTCCAGCGCATGCGCCATCGCAACGAAGTTGTACTGGCCGCCGACGCCGGAGACGATGCGCCCGTCCTCCAGCCCGTCTGACACCGCCGCACCAAGGGCGGTGGCCATCATGCAGCTGTTGAAGAAGCGCGCGTCGCGGCGCTGCAGCCGCTCCAGCGCTTCGTGCCCGCCATAGAGTTGGTTGATCTCGCTGATCCGGCGCATGCCGACGCCGTGGCGGCCATCGCCAACGCTGCGCAGCCATTCGTAGAACTCGGCCGAACCGAGGTAGAACGCGCCGTGCAGGAACTCGCCTTCGGCCTGCAGCCGTGCATGATCGGCGGCATCCGCGCTGCCATCGTGCAGGCGTTGCATCAGCGCGGCGTCATCGTGGACGCGGCGGCGAATCACTCCGGTCTGCACCAGGCGGCGGAAGCCTTCGTTGAGCATTTCGCTGCAGCCGTACAGGCCTTGCTCGAAGGGATCCAGGCCGCCGTGGTCGCGCACCAGCGGGTGTGCAGCCAGGCCGGGGTCCAGTGCATCGAGCACGGCGCGATAACGCGCGTTGTCGGTATGCCGAAGCACCAGCGCATGGCTGAGGGCATCGGCAAGCGCGCCGATGCCGATCTGCAGCGTGCCGCCGTCGCGCACCAGGGTGCTCGCATACAGGCCGATCGCATAGTCGGCATCGCCCACCGGCTGGCGCGGCAGTGCAAACAGGCGTGGATAGGGCGCGGGCGGTTCGATCACCAGGTCGAAGAAATCCGCCGGCACCACCGCGCTGCCGTCCATCCACGGTAGCTGCGGGTCCACCTCGGCCACCATCAGCGGCCGTGGCAGGCCGCGGCGGGCGATGGCGTCGAGCAGGTCCTGGGTCAGGTCGTTGTTGCACGACAGCGACAGCCGCTGCCCATTCGGTTCGCGCGCCACCTTCTGCACCACCAGGTTCGGCGCGCGCTGGGCGACCGCGTCGGCGGCCATCGTGTAGTTCAAGCTGGTATAGCCGCGCTGGGCCTGGCCCGAGCGCAGCATCGCGCCGGATTGCATGTAGAACTCTTCAACCTGGATGTGCGCCGGCAATGCATCACGGCGCATCGCCTCGACGTAGGCCAGGCGCGGAAAATCCTCGCCGAAGTGGCGCTGCGCGAACGGCGCCAGGAAGCGGCCCTCCAGGCCCGCGGCAGGCGAGGGCGGGTCCAGCGACAGCGCGGTGTAGATCTGCATCGGCCGCGCTGGATCGGCGGCAGCACGGTCATAGAGCGCGTTGAGCAGGCGGTGCGGCTTGCCCAGGCCCAGCGGCGCACCGATGCGCAGCTCGCCGGGTACGCGTTGCAGGATCAGGTCGGTGGCCGCTTGCAGATCATCGAGGGGGTCGGTCATGGCGCACAGCGTAGCCCAGGCGCGCCCGCCAAGGTCGCGCCAGCGGGCTTGACAAGCTTTTCGATTACGCGCGTAATCGGCAAAAATTTACGGGTGTAATCGTATGTCCGAAGCGTTGTCCATCAGCGATGCGGAAGCCGTGGTGATGCAGGTTTTGTGGCAGCGCCAACCGTTGGCCGCCGAGGACGTGTTCGCCGCCGTCGCCGCCCGCAACGGCTGGGCCGAGCCCACGGTCAAGACCTTGCTCAATCGATTGCTCAACAAGGGGGCGATCGCCGCCAGCAAACAGGGCCGGCGTTATCTGTACTCGCCCAGGATCGAGCGCGCGCAGTGGGTGCAACAGCAAAGCGAGGGCCTGGTGGACCGTGTGTTCGGCGGTCGCGTGGCGCCGTTGGTCGCGCACTTCAGCGAACGCGGCAAGCTCAGTGCCGAAGACATCGCCGCGCTCAAGCAGCTGCTGCAGGAGCTCGACGATGAGGGCTGAGCTGCTCACCCTGCTGGCGGCCAGCGCCGTGCTCAGCCTGGGCTGCCTCTGGGTGCTGGCATTGCGCGTGCCGGTCCGCCGGCGGCTCGGTGCCGGCGCCGCGTATGGCCTGTGGTGCCTGCCGCCGTTGTGCCTGCTCGCGATGGCATTGCCGGCACCGAGCGACCGTTCGGTCCCGATCCACGAAATAGCGCGCCTGCCGGTGTCCGTGCTTGGTGCCGGCGCCGGGAAAGGCGATGAGTGGCAAGCGACGCGCTGGCTGTTGCTGTGGGCGCTGGGGTCGCTTGCCTGCCTGTGTTGGCAGGCCTGGCGGCAGCATCGCTTCGCGCGCGCGCTCGGACGCCTGCAAGCGGTGCCGCATCCCAAGTTGCCGCTCTATCGCGCAGAACGCGACGCCGGCCTGCCCGCGCTGGTCGGCCTGTTGCGACCGCGGATTGTGTTGCCGCCCGACTTCGAACACCGCTATAGCGCGCCGCAACGTGTGTTGCTATTGCGCCACGAAAGCGTGCATTGGCGTCGCGGCGACCTGCCGTGCAATGCCATCGCCACGCTGCTGCTGTGCCTGCAATGGTTCAACCCGCTGGCCTATTGGGCCATGGCTGCGTTCCGGCGCGACCAGGAAATGGCCTGCGATGCCCGCGTGCTCGCCGCACGCCCGCGTCAACGGCGGCTGTACGGCGAAGCGATGTTGCTCGCCGGCGTCGGTGTGCCGCCACCCCTCGGCTGTCCCTGGCGCTCGCGCCATCCGCTCAAGGAGAGAATCGAAATGCTCAAGCAACCCGCGCCCGGTATCCGCCAGCGCATCACCGCCCTGCTGGTTATCGGTTTGCTCGCAGGGGGGAGTGCGTACGCGTCCTGGGCGGCCCAGCCAGCCAAACCAGCCAAACCACACGCATCGGCGTCGAAGGTCGCCCAGCGCGAGATCAGCCAGGCGTATCCGTTGCCCAAGCCGGTCTACCCCAAAAATGCCTACGCCAAGGGACAGAGTGGCCGTGTCGTCCTGCTGCTGGACGTGCGTGCCGATGGCAGTGTCGAGAACGTCGTGGTGAAGGAATCGCAGCCGGCCGGCGTGTTCGATGCGGTATCGATCGCCGCTGCCCGGCAATGGGTGTTCCAACCCAGCATGAAGAACGGCAAGGCGGTGGCCGGCCGGGTGCAGGTGCCGGTCACCTTCGAACTGGACGAGTCGGCGGCGGGGCCTTCGCCCGGCGGCGCCGCGCTCGCGAGGCGCTGATGCGAGCCCGGTGGGTGGTGTGCGGGTATGTCGCGTGGGCGCTGTCCGGTTGCGCGACTGCGCCGGACAGCCTTCGCCACACGCGCAGTGATGCAGTCGACCAGCGATTACTGGCGCCTTCGGCCGCTGCGGGCGCCGCTGGCAAGATCGAGCAATACACGCTGCAGCCGCAACAAGCGTTCCGCATGCCGCTGGTGCACGACAATATGGACCCCGCGCTGCCGGACGCCACGCCACGCGAGTCGCTGGCGCCGACGACGGTATGCCTGCGGGTGATCATCGATGCGCAGGGTGTCGTGCAACGGACCGAAGCGTTGCTGGATCGTGCCGAGTGCAGCCCCGGCGGCGACCCTGCCAATGCCGACCTGCTGCATGCCGCCATGCAGGCGGTACAGACCTGGCAATACCAACCCGCCGCGGTCTGCTACTACGCTGGCCCGGCGCCGCAGCGCCCGGGCAATTGCGATGGCGCCGAACGCATCGAGCCGGTGCCGGTCACCCTCAACTATGCGTTTACTTTCCAGATGGAGCGCGGCCACTTGCGCGTGACGCAGCGTGGCGCCGGTCGCTAGTTCACAGCATCTCCGGCTTGAACATGCGTTTGCGCGAGATCTCCTCCCCGGAGACCATGAAACGGCCATCGCCGCGGTAATGCACGGTGCGCGGGGTCTTCGGCGTGCGCGCCACGTGCGCCTTGACCACTTCCCAAATGAACAGGTTGCGGCGTTTCACCTGGCTGGCATCGTGCAGCCGGCATTCGAAGCTGGCATAGCATTCGGCAATGCGCGGCGCGGCGACCGCTTCGCCCGGCATCGCGGTCAGGCCGAAGCTGTCGAACTTGTCGATCTCCGCGCCGGTGCTGTTGCCGATGCGCACCACCGTATCGACGATGTCGGCGGTCGGCAGGTTGATCACGCACTCGCGCGAGCGCCGCGCCAGCTCAAAGCTGTGGTTCTGGTTCCACAAGTAGCAGGCCCATAGCGAGGGCGAAAATTCCAGCACCATGTGCCAGCCCAGGGTCATGATGTTGAGCTGTCCACGCCAGGCGGTGGAGACCAGCACGATGGGGCCCGGTTCGAGGTAGCGGCGCACGTCTTCGACCGGGAAGGCATGTTGGCGATAGCGTTTCATCGGCGGTTCGCAAGCGTTCGGAAAGGCGATGACAGCGGCTACCACGTGAAGCAAGGGTCGGCGCGCGTTTCACACCGTCCTCATCCGCGCTCGTAATCAATGCGTGCATTGCGGCTTCGCCTTCCATGACCGACACCAGGCAAGAGCAGCGCGTGCTCAAGCTATCCATCGCCGCGACCGTGGCGGTGGCGGCGATAGGCTTTGCCGGCGGGCTGCTGGCGCGCTCGCAGGCAATCTTGTTCGATGGCATCTACAGCCTGGTCGATGTCGCGCTGACGCTGGTGGCGCTATCGGTGCTGCGGCTGGTTGCGCGGGAACAGAGTCCGCGCTTCCAGTACGGCTATTGGCACCTGGAACCGATGGTGGAAGCGCTGGGCGGCACCATCCTCTGCCTGGCCTGCATCTATGCGCTTGCCAACGCGGCAATCGGCCTGGTGGAAGGTGGGCAGGTGGTGCGCTACGGCGCCGCGTTGGCCTGGGCGGCGTTGCTGACCGTTGCGGACCTCGGGATGGCGGCGTGGATCGCTCATCACGCGCGGCGTATGCAATCGGGCCTGCTGGCGCTGGACGCGCGCGCCTGGCTGCTCACCGGGCTGATGAGCCTGGCCGTGGTCCTGGCGTTCCTGCTGGCGCTGGCCCTCCAGGACGGCCCCTACGCGAAATGGACGCCGTATATCGATCCGCTGGTGCTATTGGCAATCTCGCTCGCGGTGCTGCCCCTGCCGCTGCGTGGTGCGTGGCGGGCGATGCGTGAAGTACTGCAGGTGGCCCCCGACGAACTGCACGAGCGCGTGCAGGCGGTGATGGATCGCTTCGTCGCCGAACAGGGCTTCCTCGGCTTCACCAGCCACGTCGCCAAGATCGGGCGCATGCGCTTTGTCGAGATCCACGTATTGACCCGCGCCGACTACAACCCCGGCTCCATCGGCCAGGCCGACGCCCTGCGCGATGCTATTGCAGAGCAACTGGGGGCGCGCGAAGCGCAGTTCTGGCTCACCATCGACTTCACCGCCGACCCAGCCTGGACCTGAGCATCGCGCTAGCGGGTCTCCTGCAACTCCAGCGTGTGCACCGCATCGGCAATCCGCCGCACTTCGTCTTCGCGGTGGCTGACATACAGCATCGGCAGGCGGATCTCGTCGCGGACACGCTGCAGGTACGGAATCAATTCCTCGCGGCGTGCCCGGTCCAGCGCAGAGAGCGGCTCGTCCAACAGCAGGATCGCCGGTTGCGCGAGCAACGCGCGGCCGATCGCCACGCGCTGCGCCTCGCCCCCGGAGAGATGGCGCGGCCGCCGCGCCAGCAGTGCCTGGATCCCGAGCAACGCGACGATGTCGTCGAACGAGAAGCGCGCCTCGGCCCCGCGGCCATGGCGGCCATAGTTGAGGTTGGCCCGCACATCCAGATGCGGGAACAGCCGGGCATCCTGGAACACGTAGCCGATGCGGCGTCGATGCGCCGGCAGGTCGATCCGCGCGTCGCTATCGAACAGCACCCGGCCATCGATGGCGATGCGCCCGGCGTGCGGCCGCAACAGCCCGGCGATGGCGTTGAGCACGCTGGTCTTGCCGGCGCCCGAAGGCCCCACCAGCGCCACCACGCGCGCATCGTCCTCGATCCGCACCTGGCGCCGGTAGTCGCCGCGCCGCAGTTCGATGGCCAGGGACAACATCAGTGTTCGTTCCGAACGCGTTGTCGCCGCACCAGCCATTCGGACAGCAGCAGCGCCAGCAACGAGATGACGAACGCCACCGCGGTCAGGCGCCAGATGCCGGCCTCGGCACCGGGTACCTGCAGCAGGCCGTAGATCGCCGCCGACAGGGTCTGCGTCTGGCCTGGAATATTGGAGACGAAAGTGATCGTGGCGCCGAACTCGCCCAGCGCCTTGGCGAACGCCAGCACCGCACCCGCCACCAGTCCCGGCCAGGCCAGCGGCAAGGTGATGGTGAAGAACACCCGCCAGGGCGCCGCGCCTAGCGTGGCCGCCGCGGCTTCCAGGCGGCGGTCGGTAGCTTCGATCGAGAGACGGATCGCCCGCACCATCAAAGGGAAGCCCATGATCGCGCAGGCCAGGGCCGCACCGGTCCAGCGGAAGGCGAACTGCACGCCCAGGTATTCGCGCAGCCACGCCCCGACCACGCCCTGGTTGCCGAACACGATCAGCAGCACATAGCCGGTGACCACCGGCGGCATCACCAGCGGCAACAGCAGCAAAGCGTCGAACAGCGCTTTGCCCGGGAACTCGCGGCGCGCCAGCAGCCAGCCGCAGGCCACTCCCAGCGGCAGGCTGGCGACGGCCGCGACCGTCGCCACCTTGAGGCTCAGCGCGATCGCGGTGAGTTCGGCGGGCGTGAACGCAATCACCGCGCCACGCTGAAACCATGGCGGCGGAAAATCTCGCTGGCCGCCGGCCCTTGTAGCCACTGCACGAACGCACGCGCCTGCGGCGATGCGTTGGCCAGCGCCGCCACCGGATAGACGATCGGCGGATGGCTATCGGCCGGGAAGCGGCCGACTACCTTGACCTTGGGCTCGGCCAGCGCGTCGGAAGCGTAGACGATGCCGAGCGGCGCCTCGCCGCGCGCCACCAGCATCAGTGCCGCGCGTACGCTCTCGGCCTCGGCCAGCCGCGCCGACAGCGCCTGCCACTGGCCCGACTTCTGCAACGCCGCGCGCGCGTACTTGCCCGCCGGCACGCTGCTGGTCTGGCCGCTGGCCAGGCGGCCGTCGGCGCCGAGCGCGGCCAGGATCGCGCCGGGCCTGGCCGGGTCCACGCTCACCGTCGCCGCGTGGGCCGGCGCCACCAGCACCAGCGTATTGCCCAGCAGGTTGTGGCGATCGGCGGCGCGCACCCGGTTGCGCTGTTGCAGGTAGTCCATCCATTCCAGGTCGGCGGAGAAGAACACATCCGCCGGACCGCCCTGTTCGATCTGCCGCGCCAGCGTCGAGCTGGCGGCATAGACCGGCGTCACTACGACGCCGCTCGCCTTGGCGTAGGCAGCAGCGGCTTCGTCCATCGATTCTTTGAGGCTGGCGGCGGCGAATACCGTAATTGCGCGCGAGGCCGGCGCCTGGGCGTGCGCCAGCCACGGCAATGCCAAGGCGCAGAACAGGCACAGCCAACGGGGCAGGGCTTTCATCGACGGCTCCGGACGCAGGGACACCGGATCATAGCCGGGCCGCGTGCGCGTGCCATGAGGCCGATGCTACAGCGGCAGCAGGTCGTCGTAGCGACCGCCCTGGATATTCGCCTTCACCGCCGGCCCCATCAGTTTGGGGACCGCCAAGGTCGCGTCGCGGGCGCGGCGCCGGGCGACGAATTCGCTTTCCTGCACGCCGTGCTGGACGTGGACATTGGCTTGCCGCTGCTCGGCAATGGTGGTGGCGTGGGCGAGCGCGCGGCCACCGGGGCCGTAGTCGTGGCAGACGAAAACCCGGGTCTGGTCGGGCAGGGCGAACAGCCGCTGGATCGATCGATACAACTGCGCCGCATCGCCGCCGGGGAAGTCGCAGCGCGCCGTGCCGCCATCGGGCATGAAGATCGAATCGCCCGGGAACAATGCATCGCCGATCAGGTAAGCGACGCTGTCGCTGGTATGGCCCGGCACCGCGATGACTTCGATGGCCACCTCACCGAGCATGAATTGCTCGCCGTCGACGAACAGGCGATCGAACTGCGAGCCGTCGGCGCGGTAATCGGGCGGCAGCCGGAACTGAGCGGCGAAGGCCTGCTGGACCTGCACGATGCCGGCACCGATGCCCAATTGCGCCTGCGGCCAGGCCTGGCGCAGCCACTGCGCCGCCGAGACATGGTCGGCGTGTGCGTGCGTCTCCAGCAGCCAGCGCACGGTCCAGCCGCGTGTGCTGGCGGCGTCGACCAGCGCTTGGGCTGGCGCGGTGCCGACCTGCCCGGTTTGCGGATCGAAATCCAGTGCCGGGTCGATCGCCGCTGCCTCGCCGCTGTGCGGATCGGCGACGAGGTAACTGAAGGTGTTGCTGGAGGCATGCAGGAACGGCAGGACATCGAGTCGCATGAATACCTCCAGGAATCGTCATCAAGGGCCGGTCAGCACCGTATTGAGGATCGCCGCCAGGCGATCGCCGGCCAGGCGCAGCTGGGCTTCGGCAAGGGGACGATATTGCGCCACGTAGCCGTCCGGCAACACATGCTTGCCCGGGTACACGCCAGGTGACACGGCAATGCGGCACGACGCCTGCGCCCAGCCTGCCGCGTCGGGCGGCAGCACCGGCTTGGCCGCGGAAGTGGCCGGAAGTGCGAGCAACTGCGCCAGGTAGGCGTCATCGTCCAGGTGGCGGTCGTAGATCATGCCGCTGTCCCACAGCGAGTGCAGGTTGGTGCCCTTGCCGTTGAACTGCAGCTGGAAATCGTTGCCGCCCTTGTCGTGCGCGTAGCCGGCGTGCATCGGCTGGTGGATGTCGCCAACGAAATGGACCACGAACTTCAACGCCTGCCGGCGTGCTTCCAGCGGTTGGCTTCGATCGGCAAGCACGCTGGTCTGCTTCTTCAGCGCCTCGATCACGCAATCGCCGTTCGGGCAGTCGCGCGGCGGCGCATAGCCGCAGTCGTTCTCGCCGAGATTGACGTAGTGCCACTTGGAACTCTTCTTGCCGAGATCCGGATCATGCTCGCGCAACTGATCGGCCCACGACGCAACGCCGCTGAGGGTAGGGTCCGGTTCGTCCGCGAGTAGCACGGCGAGCTGCTGGCGCGCCTGTGCGGTGAGCTCAGTGTCGGCGATGCGGGCGACCAGGCGATGGCCTTGCCCGCCCCAGGCATGGGCCTGCGGGCTGTGGAACAAGGCGAGGGCGAGGAGGGGGGCGGAGAGGAGAGTGCGCAAGGAAGTCATCGCGCGATTGTAGCCAGGCGCGATGACTCGCCTATGTGCCGAACGTGGTGTGCTCTCCCCGATCAGAACTTGTGCACGTAGGCCAGCCCGTAGACCAGCGGGTCGATATTGACCGTGCCGATCTTCTGGCCGTCCAGCTTCACACTGCTGTCGATATCGATCCAGCGCAGGTCCACCCGCAGCGCACTGTTCCTGGCCACGGCGAAATCCACGCCCGCATGCGCCGCCAGGCCCCACGAATCCCCCAGCTTGAGCGTGCTGCCCTGCAGGGCGCCGCGGGTGTCCTCGCTGAAGAACATCGTGTAATTGACGCCGGCGCCGACGAACGGGGAGACCTTGCCCTTGCCGTTGAAGTGATACTGGATCGACACCACCGGCGGCAGCTGCTTGGTCGAGCCGACCCGGCCGAGCCCGGCGATGTTGATGTCGTGCTTGAACGGCAGCGCCGCCAGCACCTCGATGCCGAGATTGTCGGCGATGAAATACTCGCCGGTGATCGTCGGCTTGACGTCGCTGTCCACGCTCGCCGCCAGCGTGCCGCCGGCCAACCTGCCATTGTCCGACTTGGGGTCGACCTGGTGGATGCCCACGCCGAGGGTCCAATCGCCCTTGGACTGGGCAAGCGCGGGGGTGGTCGCCGCGACGGCCGCCGCGGCCAGGGCACAGCACAGGAACAGTTTGTTGCGCATTGATCTATCCGGGTTGTGGTTGGGACTGGGCACAGTTTCGGCAGGCCAGCCCCGCGGCGCCTTGATTGCGATCAAATCGGTCCCCACGCCCAGGTGGCGGCCACTGGCTTGCCCGGCCGGGCCCGCCGGCGGTCCCTGCTAGAATGACCCTCCCTTTCCACCCGCCGCGCTGGCGCGGCCGCAGGAGCTCGTGAACATGGCAATCAAGGTCGGCATCAACGGTTTCGGTCGCATCGGGCGCAACGTTCTGCGTTCTGCGGTGCAGAACTTCGGCAACGACATCGAGATCGTCGCCATCAACGACCTGCTGGAGCCGGACTACCTGGCCTACATGCTCCAGTACGACTCGGTCCACGGCCGCTTCAAGGGTGAGGTGAAGGTCGAGGGCACCACCCTGATCATCAACGGCAAGAAGATCCGCCTGACCGCCGAGCGCGACCCGGCCAACCTGAAGTGGGACGAAGTCGGCGCCGAGGTGGTGATCGAATCCACCGGCCTGTTCCTGAGCAAGGACACCGCCGAGAAGCACCTCACCGCCGGCGCCAAGAAGGTGATCATGTCGGCGCCGTCGAAGGACGACACGCCGATGTTCGTCTACGGCGTGAACCACGAGAGCTACAACGGCGAGACCATCGTTTCCAACGCCTCGTGCACCACCAACTGCCTGGCGCCGCTTGCGAAGGTGATCCACGACAAGTGGGGCATCAAGCGTGGCCTGATGACCACCGTGCACGCAGCGACGGCGACGCAGAAGACCGTCGATGGTCCGTCGAACAAGGACTGGCGTGGTGGCCGCGGCATCCTGGAGAACATCATCCCGTCCTCGACCGGTGCGGCGAAGGCGGTCGGCAAGGTCATTCCGTCGCTCAACAAGAAGCTGACCGGCATGAGCTTCCGCGTGCCGACCAGCGATGTGTCGGTGGTCGATCTGACCTGCGAGCTGGAGAAGCCGGCGACCTACGCGGAGATTTGCGCGGAGATCAAGGCGCAGAGCGAAGGCGCGTTGAAGGGCATCCTGGGCTACACCGAAGACAAGGTGGTGGCGACGGATTTCCGCGGCGAGACCTGCACGTCGGTGTTCGATGCCGATGCCGGTATCCAGCTGGACGATACGTTCGTGAAGCTGGTGAGCTGGTATGACAACGAATGGGGTTATTCGAACAAGTGCTTGGAGTTGGCCAAGGTTGTGGCTGCCAAGTAAGGCGTTTGGGTTTTTGGTTTTTGGTTTGTAACGCAGCCCTGGGATTTTTCCCGGGGCTGTTTTTTTTTGGAGAGTTTGGTTGCTTGAAGTTGGTCGCGCGGCGTTCGGGGGCAGGCCCCTTTCGGGACACGCCGTGAACCCATCCATGGGGGCTAATCGACGACATCCATGTCGTCGATTGTCCCGAAAGGGGCCTGACCCCGAACGCCCGATAGATCACCTTGGTTTGGGGGAGAGAGCGCCCTCATCCGCCGCTGTCGCGGCACCTTCTCCCGCATGCGGGAGAAGGACAGCTGGCGCTGTCGGCGATTCATTGCAGCGTGTAACAAGCCTTGCCGTCCTTCTTCCACTCGTGGGAGAAGGTGCCGCGACAGCGGCGGATGAGGGTGTTTTTTCTCTCCCCACCCCGCGCTGATTTATCGGGTGGCCGGGGGTAGGGCCTTTCGGGACAATTGGCGACATGGATGTCGCCAATTAGCCTACAAGGATGTATTCACGGCGTGTCCCGAAAGGCCCTACCCCCGGCCGCCGCGCGACCAACCACAAAGGGCCACACGCTTTCAAACCGCCTGCAAAATCAGACAATGCCACCCAGTCCGATAAGTCTCATACCCAGGCGACCCCGCATGCGCCACACAATGCAACCGCCCGCCGTACTCCACCACCACCGCCTCCCGCGGCTTGCGCAACAAAGCCTCTCGCCCGGGAAACTCGATCACATCCTGTAGCGTGCGCCCGGCCGAATCGGCCAGCACCAAGCCGCGGTCATCCACAATGCACACCCGGCTGCGTCCCCACTCCTGCTCCGACAATGGCGTGCGCTGCACCACCGTCTGCGCCAGCGCATCCCAACGAAAGACAATCCCCAGCACCCCCAGTACCCGCCCATCGACGCGGCCGCCTTCGCGCACGCTGCACGAGTAGACCAGCACGCGCTCGCCACCGGCCAGGGGGCTGGCATGCACGGTCTGGAAGCCGAAGGCTTCGCCACTGGCGGTGCGCCAGGCCGAGTTGAACCACTCGGTGTCGCGCACGTCGAGTCCGGCCGAGTCGTATTCCCGCGGGCGTCCGTTGGCCAGCACGCGGCCGTCGGCGCCGACCAGCACCAGGTCGAAATAGACCGTGTACGAATCCAGGATCTGCCCCATCCGCCGCGAGGCATGGGCCAGGGCATCGGCCGTGCAGTCCGGTTGCGCCGCGGCTACCACGGCGGTGTCGGTCGCCCACCAGCGCACGTCGCAGCTGCGCTCGTACAAGTTGCGGTCGATCAGGTCGATGTTCACCAGCGCCAGTTCGCTGAGCCGAGTGCGGCGTACGTCGTCCTCCAGCCGGGCGAGGGTGTCGTGCATTTCGCCGCGGGTGGAGTCGGCGGTGCGGTCGATGTCGCGGGTGGCGTCGGCCACGCGCCGCGAGAGAACGTCCATCTCCTGCGCGATCACCGCGAAGCCGCGGCCGGCGACTCCAATGCGCGCCGATTCGATGCGGGCGTTCATCGAGATCACCTGGGTGGTGCGGTTGATCTCTTCGATCCGCTGCAAGGATTGCCGCAGCTGCGTGAGAAGGCGGGCGGACAGGCCGGCGACCGAGCGGATGTGGTCGTCGACGCTGGCCTCGGCGGGCGCGGCGGGCAGGTTCATGGCGGGACATCCTTGGGGCGGGGAGGGGAGGTTCGTCTTTGAACCCCATTCGGCGCTCATCGGCCGAAATCGCCAGGACTTTAGTCGCCATGCCCTCGAAAGGCGGCGCGCCAGCCCGGGGCACGGGGCCCGACCTCGGGTAGCATGCGGGCGAGAGCAGGACGAAGCGGCCTGGCGCCGCGTCACAGGGACAGGGAGCGGGACGCTTGGAATCGATCATTGTGCTGGTGGTGTTGGCGGTGCTCGCGGTACCGGTGTTGCTGCTGGTGTTGTGGCTGTCGCTGTCGAGCCTGCGCCGGCGCGTCGCCGGCCTGGAGCAGCGCCTGGCGGAGCTTCAGTCCCGCCCAGCGGCACCCGCGGCGGCCGCGCCGTTGCGGACCGCACCGGCAACGGTCGCCGAGCCCTTCGGCGACGAGCCGGCAGCCCTGCGGCCACGTCCGGCGCCACCGCCGTTGCCGGAGACGTCCGCAGCGCCCTGGGGGGCCACGCCGGCGCAGCCAGTGGCGGCGGCACCGCGCATCGCCATCGCACCGGTCCAGCGCCGCGTGCCCGACGGCCCCGGTCCGCTGGAACGTTTCGTCAGCGCGGCCAAGCGCTGGTTCACCGAAGGCAATGTGCCGGTGAAGGTTGGCATGCTGGTGCTGCTGGCTGGCGTCGGTGCGTTGCTCAAATACGCCAGCGACCAGGGCTGGCTGCGCCTGCCGGTCGAGCTGCGGCTGGCCGGTATCGCGGCCGCGGCCCTGGCCGGCCTGGTGTTCGGATGGCGCCAGCGCCTGGCGCGACCGGCGTTCGGCCAGGCCTTGCAGGGCGGCGCGATCGGCGTGTTGTTGCTGGTGGTGTTCGCCGCGTTCAAGCGCTACGACCTGATGCCGGTGCAGGCTGCCTTTGCGCTCAGCTTCTTGCTGATTGCCGGGATGTGCGTGCTGGCGGTGCTGCAGGATTCGCGCACGCTCGCCGTGCTCGGCACGCTGGCCGGGTTCCTCGCACCGCTGTGGTTGTCCACCGGGAGTGGCAACCATGTGGCGCTGTTCACCTACTACGCGTTGGTCAATGCCGGCGTGTTCGCCATCGCCTGGTGGCGGCCTTGGCGCGTGCTCAACTTGCTCGGGTTCGCGTTTACCTTCGGCATCGGCACGCTGTGGGGCGTGTTGAGCTACAAGCCGGACCAGTTCGCCACGACCGAGCCGTTCCTGCTGCTGTTCTTTGCGTTCTACCTGCTCATTCCGGTGCTGTATGCGCGCCGTGGCGGTGGCGAGCGCTGGATCGATGGCAGCCTGGTGTTTGGCGCGCCGCTGGTGGCCTTCGCGCTGCAGGCCGGGTTGTTGCGCGGTGAGCGCTGGTCGCTGGCGTTGTGTGCGCTGGGCCTGGCCGCACTGTACGCGCTGCTCGCGGCGTTCTGCCTGCGCGATGTGCGCACGCGTTTGCTTGGCCAGGCGCATGCGGTATTGGCGGTCGGTTTCGCCACGCTGGCGGTACCTTTGGCGTTGTCCGCACATGCAACGGCGGGGGTCTTCGCGCTTGAAGGCGCCGGCCTGGTCTGGCTCGGCCTGCGCCAGCAGCGCGCGTTGCCGCAGTGGAGTGGCGTAGCGCTGCAGTTGGCCGCGATGGTCGCGTTCGCGCTGGCGCTGCCAGTTCACGGCGAGGCGCTGCGCGCGCTCGCCAATGCACATTTCATGAGTGGCCTGCTGATCGCCTTGGCGGGATTCGCCACTGCCTGGGCCTGGCGCGCGCACGCGCAGTCGCTGCCGGCGTTGGCCGCCTATGTATGGGGGTTGGGCTGGTGGTGCGGGATGGTGGGCGACGAGATCGCGAGCTTCGTCCAGCTCGATGCGCGCGCACACGTCGGCTTGGCAGTGGCCGGTTTCACTGGCTGGCTCGCGGCCGAGGTGCATCGGCGACGACCGGCTGCGGCGCTTGCGGCTACAACCGCGCTGGCGTTCCTGTTCGCGCTGCCGCTCGCCGTTGCGCAAACCGATCTGCAGCGGCCGCCACTGGCCGGCCACGGCGCGTGGGCCTGGCCGTTGTTCGCGCTGATGGGCGTGCGCGCGCTGTGGTGCCTGCGCGCGGGTCGCGACGTGACGTTCGCCGCGGCCGCACAGTTTGTCTGGTGCCTGCTGTGGGCCACCGTCGCCACGCTGTGTCTGCGTTGGCTGGGCCTGCACTACGCGCTGGCCGGCGGTTGGTTGCTGGCGCTGGGCGCGGCGCCCTGGCTGGCGCTGCTGGCGACGGCCTTGCTGCGCTGGCGCTGGCTGGCCGCGCCGCTGGGCGAGGCATTCTTGCCGTGGTTGTCGTGGCTGCGCGCGGCCGCCGCGCTCATCGTTGCGGTGATCTGGCTGGGGTCGCTGTTCGCACCGCTGTCGGCGCACCCGCTGCCGTGGCTGCCGGTGCTCAATCCGGGCGAGCTCACGCAATTGGCCGCACTGGCCTTGTTGTTGCGCGCGTTGTGGCGGCACGCGCCGGACTGGCTATCGCAGGGCAGAGTGCCGCTGGCGGCGTGCGCGGGCCTGGCATGGATCACCCTGGCGACGCTGCGCAGCGTGCATCACTGGGGCGACCTGCCGTGGACACCGTCGCTTCTTTCGGCTGGCGTGAGCCAGACCAGCCTGACCGTCGTCTGGAGCGTGCTCGGCGTGGCCGGCTGGATCTCCGGCTCACGCCGCCAGCAACGTGCGCTGTGGTTGGCCGGTGCGGTGCTGATGGCGCTGGTGCTGGCCAAACTGGTGCTGATCGATCGCCAGCACCTGGGCAACCTGCTCGGCATCGGCTCCTTCATCGCCTACGGGCTACTGTGCACGCTGGTCGGCTACATCGCACCGGCGCCGCCGCGACCGGCGCCGCTGGAGGAGGAAACGGCATGATCGCTTTGCGAACGCGCGTGGCCTGGTTGGCACTGTGCGTGCCTGGATTGGCGCTGGCAGCGGTGACCAACGAACCGGCGCAATACGTGCAGCAATGGCCGCTGCAATTGCAGGTCGCCGAGGCCGGTGCCTACCGCGTGCTCCTGGACGAAGCGGTGTACCGCACCGCGCAGTCGCCCACGCTGGCGGACGTGCAGCCGTTCAACGCGCAGGGCCGGCCGCTGCCGGCGGCGTTGGCCGAGGTCGATGCCGCCGTGCCGGCCGCGGAGTTGAAAGCCCTGCCGATTTTCGCGCTTCCCAGTCGGGCTGGTGCGCGCTCTGGCGACCTGGAGTTGATCGCCGAGCGCGATGGCGATGGCCGTATCCGCCGCATCCAGGCGCGCGAGCCGGGACCGGCGCGGGTGCAGGACGAGGCGCCGGTGGCGTGGGTGATCGATGCCAGCGCGTTGCGCGCGCCGATGCGCGCCTTGCGCCTGGAATGGGACCGCCCGAGCTCGCCGGTGCAGGCCGAGCTGCAAGTGGAAGGCAGCGAGAACCTGCGCGATTGGTACCTGCTCGATCCGCGCGCCAGCGTGGTGGACCTGGGCAACGGCGAGCAGCGCCTGCAGCAGCGCCGGATCGCGCTGGACAGCAACGCTCGCTATTTGCGCGTGCAGGTGCTGTCCGGGCAACTGCCGCCGTTGCGCCAGGCGCAAGTGGAACTGCCCGGGCCGCTGCGTCCGGACGCCACGCGCTGGCTGGTGCTTGCCGGCCAGCCGCAGGAACGCGGTTACGTGTACACGTTGCCGGGCCGCTTTCCGGTGGGGCAGGTGGATGTGGTGTCGCCCGATAACCAGGCCACGCGCTGGATCGTGCAGAGCCGCGACAGCACCGAGGCACCTTGGGTGCAGCGCGCCGGCCCGTGGTTGGCCTACCAGCTGGGCACCGGGGCCAGCGGCCAGCGGTCACCACCGCAGGCCCTCGCGCTGCCAAGCCGCGACCGTTATTGGCGCTTGATTCCCGACAGCGGCGAAGTGGCGGCGATGCCCGAACTGCGCGTGGGCTATCGCCCGGAAACGCTGGTGTTCATCGCCCAGGGGCCGGCGCCCTATGCCCTGGCCGCCGGCAGCGCACGCGTGCAGCGGGCGCAAGCGCCGTTGTCGCAACTGGTGGCGGCGTTGCGGCGCACGCGCGGGGCCGAGTGGCAGCCGGCGATGGCGACGCTGTCGGCTTCGGCGCAGCCGTTGGCCGGGCCGCAGGCGCTATTGCCTGCCGAGCGTCCGATCGACTGGAAGACGTGGTTGCTGTGGGCATTGCTGGTCGGTGGCGCGTTGTTGGTCGGTGGATTTGCGGTGAGCCTGCTGCGTGGCCGCGGCGCCGCGCCGACGGCCTGAGCGCAAGGCGGTTTGCCCCGTTCGACGCGAGCCCGGACAATGGGGGCCAACAATGCCGGTGTCGTGATCGCGCCGGCGCGCCCCTTCATGACCCAGCGAGTTGCGAACATGCCCATCGTCCGAATGACCGACCTCGACCTCAACGGCAAGCGCGTGCTGATCCGCCAGGATCTCAACGTGCCGATCGAGGACGGCCGCATCACCTCCGAGCAACGCATCCTCGCCTCGGTGCCGACGATCCGGCTGGCGCTAGAGAAAGGCGCCGCGGTGATGGTGACTTCGCACCTGGGCCGCCCCAAGGAAGGTGTCTGGAGTCAGGAAGATTCCCTGGCGCCGGTCGCCGAGCGCCTGTCGCAGCTGCTCGGCACCGACGTGCCGCTGCTGCGCGACTGGGTCGGCGGTGTGGAGGTCAAGCCGGGCCAGGTGGTGCTGCTGGAAAATTGCCGCATGAACGTGGGCGAGGGCAAGGACGACGAAGGGTTGTCCAGGCAGTACGCCGCGCTGTGCGACGTGTTCGTGATGGACGCCTTCGGCACCGCGCATCGCGCCCAGGCCTCGACCCACGGGGTGATCCGCTTCGCTCCGGTCGCCGCCGGCGGCCCGCTGCTGATGGCCGAACTCGACGCGCTGGCCAAGGCGCTGGCGCATCCGGCGCGGCCGTTGCTGGCGATCGTCGCCGGCAGCAAGGTCTCCACCAAGCTGGAACTGCTCAGTAGCCTGGTGGACAAGGTGGATCAACTGATCGTCGGCGGCGGCATCGCCAACACCTTCATCGCCGCGGCCGGCTACAGCGTCGGCAAGTCGCTGTGCGAGCCGGACCTGATCGAAACCGCCAACCGGATCTTTGCCGCGGCCAAGGCGCGCGGCGCCGAGATTCCGCTGCCGAGCGACGTGGTCGTGGCCAAGCAGTTCAACGCCGAGGCCGAGGCCACGGTGAAGGCGGTAGACGCGGTGGCCGACGACGACTTGATCCTGGACATCGGCCCGGATACCGCCGCGCGCTACGCCGCGCTGATCGGCCAGGCCGGCACCGTGGTCTGGAACGGCCCGGTCGGCGTGTTCGAGTTCGACGCCTTCAGCCGCGGCACCGAAACCCTGGCGCGTGCGATTGCCGCCGCGCCGGGCTTCTCCATCGCCGGCGGCGGCGACACCCTGGCCGCGGTGGACAAGTACGGCATTGCCGACCAGGTCAGCTACATCTCCACCGGCGGCGGCGCGTTCCTCGAATTCCTCGAAGGCAAGACCCTGCCGGCCGTGGCCGCCCTGGAAGCCCGCGGCCAGTGAGCGCACAACCGAGCACGCTGTTCTTCGACATGGACGGCACCCTGATCGATTCCGAGCCGGGCATCGTCGGCGGCATCGTCCACACCTTCGAGCGCCTGGGCCAGCTGCTGCCCTCGATGGACCAGCTGCGTGGCTGGATCGGCCCGCCGCTGCGCGACAGTTTCCACGAGCGCTTCGGCGGCGACGAGGTGATGGTCGAGCAGGCGCTGTCGCTGTACCGCGAGCGCTACGACACCGTCGGCTGGACCGAACACAGCGTGTTCCCCGGGATCGCCGAAGCGATCCCGGCGCTGCGCGCGGCCGGCCATCAGCTGGCGGTGGTGACCTCGAAGAACGAACGCTTCGCCCGCCGCATCGTCGAGCACCTGCCGTTTGGCGAGTGCTTCGACGAAGTGGTCGGCGCCAGCGACGACGGCTCACGCCGCTTCAAGCCCGACCTGGTGGCCGAAGCCATGCGCCGGCTGGCGCGGGTGCCGGCCCAGTGCGTGATGATCGGCGACCGCCGGATGGACATCGAAGGCGCGCGCGCCCACGGGCTGCGCAGTATCGGCGTGCTCTGGGGATTCGGCGACGAAGCCGAGCTGGTGCGTGCCGGCGCCGACCAACTGGTGGATTCGCCCGAGGCGCTGGTGACGTTGCTGTCGGCAAATAACTGAACTCCGATTCGCACCATCCGCACACGAATGTCGCGATAGACATTCCGGAATTACTTGCGGCCTATACCGCAAAGCCATCCAGCCGGTGCCCCCAATGTGCTACTTTTCCGGACTTTTCCGGGGGAGTCCCACGCCATGACCGTACGCCAGCGCCGCACCAAGATCCTTGCCACCCTGGGCCCCGCGACCGATCCGCCGGGCATGCTGGAGGATCTGTTCCGCGCCGGCGTCAATGTCGTGCGTTTGAACTTCAGCCACGGTGACCCGTCCGGCCAGGCCAAGCGCGCCGCCGATGTGCGCGCCGCCGCTTCGCGCGTGGGCGTCGAGGTCGGCATCCTGGCCGACCTGCCGGGCCCGAAGATCCGCATCGAGCGCTTCGCCGAAGGCAAGGTCGTGCTCAAGACCGGCGACCGCTTCGACCTGGTGGCCGATCCCAACGCCCCGCTCGGCGACCACACCCAGGTCGGCGTCAGCTACCTCGGCCTGCCGCAGGACGTGACCAGCGGCGACGTGCTGCTGCTCGACGATGGCCTGATGCAGATGCGCGTGGTGGAAGTGCAGGGGGAGCGCATCGTCTGCACCGTGCTCAACGACGGCGTGCTGTCCGACCGCAAGGGCCTGAACAAGCAGGGCGGTGGCCTGTCGCTGGGCGCGCTGACCGAGCGCGACAAGGAATTGATCGGCATCGTCGCCAAGATCGGCGTGGACTTCATCGCCGTCTCGTTCTGCCGCAACGCCGCCGACATGAATGAAGCGCGCCGCATTGCCCTGGAGCACGGCTGCGATGCGGCCATGGTGTCGAAGGTCGAGCGTACCGAGGCGATCGAGAACCTGACCGAGATCGTCGAGGCTTCGGACGTGGTGATGGTGGCCCGCGGCGACCTCGGCGTGGAAATCGGCGATGCCGAACTGCCGGGCCTGCAGAAGAAGATCATCCGCGAGTCGCTGGCGCAGAACAAAGTTGTGATCACCGCCACGCAGATGTTGCAGTCGATGGTGGAAAGCCCGATCCCGACCCGCGCCGAAGTGCTGGACGTGGCCAACGCGGTGATCGACGGCACCGACGCGGTGATGCTGTCGGCCGAGACCGCCGCCGGTGCCTACCCGGTGCGCGCAGTGGAAGCGATGGCGCGCATCTGCCTCGGCGCCGAGCGCCAGTTCGAAACCGATGCCGACTTCAGCAAGGCGCAGCGCAACCTGGAGCGTGCCGACCAGGCGATCGCGATGGCGACGATGTTCGTTTCCGAGCACGTAGGCGTACGCGCGATCGTGGCGATGACCGAATCCGGCGGCACCCCGCGCTACTTGTCGCGCTTCCGCGCCAAGGCGCCGATCTACGCGGTGACCCGCCACGACGGCGCGCGCCGGCAGATGGCGATGATGCGCGACGTGTTCCCGATCAACTTCGACAGTCGCGGCCTGACCCCGCGCGAAGCGGCGCGCGGCAGCATCCGCGTGCTGGTCGATGCCGGTGCGTTGTCGGCCGGCGACCGCGTGGTGTTCACCAGCGGCGAGCACATGGAAACCCACGGCGCGACCAACACGCTGCGCTTGCTGGAAGTGGGCCCCGATGGACGCGCTTCGGGTTTGGGCGAACTGTAACGTCCTGATGCATCCGTCCCCCGCCAGCGGGGGACGGCGATGTCGGCAGCCATAGCCTTTGAACCTGTAAACGTTTGCGGCCATTCCGTGAAGGAATGGCTGCAGGCGTTCGCGGGTATAATTGCGTTCTCCCCCGCTGCTGCCACAGGAAACTCATGAGCATCGAACTACTTGCCGAAACCGCCCAGGCCATGGTCGCCCCGGGCAAGGGCATCATCGCCATCGACGAGTCCACCAGCACGATCGCCAAGCGTTTTGCCGGCGTGGGGATCGAGAACACCGAAGAGCACCGCCGTGCCTATCGCGAGCTGTTGCTGACCACGCCGAAGTTGAGCGAATACATTTCCGGCGCGATCCTGTTCGATGAAACCATCCGCCAGTCCACCAAGGACGGCGTGCCGTTCGCCAAGTACATGGCCGAACACGGCATCATCCCCGGCAGCAAGGTCGACAAGGGCGCCCAGCCGCTGGCCGGCATGCCTGGCGAGCTGGTCACCGAGGGCCTGGACGGCCTGCGCGCGCGCCTGGAGGAGTACTACAAGCTCGGCGCGCGCTTTGCCAAGTGGCGCGCGGTGATCAACATCGGCGAAGACATCCCGTCGGGCACCTGCATCGAGGCCAACTCGCACGCGCTGGCGCGCTACGCCGCGCTGTGCCAGGAGCAGGGCCTGGTGCCGATGGTCGAGCCGGAAGTGATCATGGACGGCGACCACGACATCGAGACCTGCTACGAAGTCACCGAGGCGACCCTGCGTTCGCTGTTCGGCGCGCTGTACGAGCAGAACGTGGTGCTGGAAGGCACCATCCTGAAGGCCTCGATGGTCATCTCCGGCAAGGGCTCCGAAGAGCAGGCCGGGATCGACGAAGTGGCCGAGTCCACCGTGATGTGCCTGAAGAGCACCGTGCCGGCGATCCTGCCGGGCATCGTGTTCCTGTCCGGCGGCCAGACCGACGAGCAGTCCACCGCCCACCTCAATGCCATGAACCAGCTCGGCAACCTGCCGTGGCCGCTGAGCTTCTCCTACGGCCGTGCGATGCAGCAGGCCGCGTTGAAGCTGTGGGCCAAGGACATGAAGGGCAACTTCGCCAAGGCCCAGCAAGTGGTCTACGAGCGCGCCCGCGAGAACGGCCTGGCCGCGCTGGGGCAGTGGAAGGGCTGATCGCCGCGTTCCGCGCCGCGTCCCAATGAAAAACGCCGGCTAGCAGCCGGCGTTTTTTTTGCCCATCGCGCGGCGCCGCTCAGGCGACCTGCGGCACGCTCTGCGCCAGCGCCTGCTGGTAGGCCTTGTAGGTGGCGTCGTTGAAAGCGACGAGCAGGATCTTGCGCGGCACCGCATGCGAGCGCTGCCACGCCAGCGTCTCGTTCACTGCCACGCGCGCTGCCTGCTGCAATGGATAGCCATAGACACCACAGCTGATCGCCGGAAAGGCGATGGTGTGCAGGTCCATTTGCTCGGCCAGCCGCAACGACTGCCAATAGCAGTTGGCCAGGAATTCCGGTTCGTGGTGTGCGCCGTCGCGCCACACCGGGCCGACGGCGTGGATCACGTAGCGCGCCGGCAGACGGTAGCCAGCGGTGGCACGGACCTCGCCAGTCGGGCAGCGCACGCCGGGGCGGACCTCCGGCAGGCGTTGGCATTCGGCGAGCAATTCGGGACCGGCGGCGCGGTGGATCGCGCCATCCACACCGCCGCCGCCGAGCAAACTCTCGTTGGCGGCGTTGACGATGGCGTCAACGTCCAGGGTGGTGATGTCCCCTTGCCAGATTTCTATGGTCATGGTGCAGATATTCGGGGGCTCGCGATGAGGGAGACGTGATGGGGCGCCAGGCCTGTGCGAGGTGGGCAAGGCGTGGGCGCAAGCCTGGCTCCAGGCCGTCTCGCCGTCTGCGACACGCAGGCCTTCGCAGATGCAAGGGCGCGGCTACAAGTGTCTGGTGCATAAGAAAAATCCAATTCCCGGGAGGAGGGTGGCGTGAAAAGGTCCCGAACACACGGCGCGCCCGCACCACCCCTGCGGCGGCGCCGCCGTTCGCCAACCGGGAGAGATCATGACCAACGTTCCAACCCTAAGCTGCCTGGCCGCCAGCCTGCTGTGTGTGCTCGCCGCCCAAGTCCATGCGGCCGAAGCGCCGCCCGGTGCTCCGGTGCCGGCGGGCGGCACGCAAACCGCCCCGCCTGCGCCCACCGACCTCGACCGGGTCCAAGTCACGATGACCGGCACCCGCATCCCGCGCGCCGGCTTCGACACCCTCGAGCCGGCCCAGGTGATCTCACGCGAAGAGCTGGACGCGCAGAACATCACCAATCTCGCCGACGCAATGGCGCGCACGCCGAGCTTCGGGCTGAGTGCCTCGGCCTATGGCAGCCAATCCTCGTACGGTGCAGGCGTCAGCTTTGCCTCGCGATTCGGCCTGGGCTCCAACCGCCTGCTGACCCTGGTCAACGGGCGCCGGTTCGTCAGCTCCAACCCGCCCACCGCCTTCGGGCCGGGCAGCCCGGGTTCGCAGGTGGACCTCAATATCATCCCCACCAACCTGATTGAGCGCGTGGAGAACGTGGGCATCGGTGGCGCGCCTACCTATGGTTCTGACGCGATAAGTGGCGTGAGCAACGTGATTCTGCGCGACCATTTCGATGGCGTGGAAGTGGAGTTGGGCTACGGTTTGAGCGAGCGCGGCGATGGCCAGCGCGTGAATGCTTCGAGCCTGTTCGGCACCGCGTTCGCCGAGGGCCGCGGTCACTTCGTGTTGTCGCTCAATTACGACAGCCAGGATGGGGTATTGCAGGCGGACCGGCGCTCTTATCGGGAAGGGTATTCACTGCAGACCAACCCTGCGGCCAAGGCGATCGCCAAGTACCAGCCCGGGCGCGTGGCGGCCAACGACGGCCGCCTGGACGCCAGCGTTCCGTTCAATGCCGGCAGCAGCGATGGCGTGCCCGGTAGCGTGTATATCCGCGACCGGACGCTGCTGGGCACCACCTGGGGCGGCGTGGCGCTACCCGTGGCCGACCGCTACTCCGCCGACGCCAGCGGCCGCCTGCGCGGATTCGGCGGCAATGCCGATACCTACGTGCAGTTCGATGGCCAGGGCAACCTGGTGCCCTACGATCCCGGCCGCAACTTCGGGACCGGCAGTGCATCAGGTGGTGATGGCGCCCGTCTGTGGGAGGTGAGCCAGGTGGTTTCGGACCTGGATCGCAAGACGGCCTATCTCACCGGCCACTTCGACTTCAGCGAGCGCGTGCGCGGCTTCTGGGAGGCCTCTTCTTATAGCGCGCAGGCGCGAGAGCTCACCGCCCAGAGCATCTACAACTCGACCAGCTTCGGCCAGGCGCGACTCGATGGCGGCGGCGAAAAGGACGGCGTGCTCCGCATCTCGGCCAGCCATCCGCTGCTGACCGAGCAGGCGCGGCAAACGCTGCAGGCGCTGGGGGCAAAGGAGTTCCTGCTGTCGCGCGCGTCGCGCGACCTGGTCACCGGCAACTCGGCGTCGCAAAGCGATGTGTGGCGCGTGGTCGGCGGCCTGGAGGGCTACTTCGCCCTGGGCGACCGCAATTTCAACTGGCAAGTGAGCGGTGTGCACGGGCGGGGCGACTTCAGCTACACCGGCCGCGCCCTGGTGCAACAGAACTTCATCAACGCACTGAATGTATCGCGCACGGCCGACGGCCGAGTCGTTTGCAATGGCAACGCGGCCGGCGTCACCGCAGACCCGGCGTGCGTTCCGCTCGACCTGTTCGGCGAAAGCCGGGCCTCGCGGGAGGCGCTGTCCTATGTCACCACCCCGACGCGCGCCAGCTCCTCGATGGAGCAGACCGTGTTCAACGCCAACCTCACCGGCGAAGTGGTCGAGCTGCCCGGCGGCATGATGAGCTTCAACGCCGGCTACGAATTCCGCCGCGAGGAAGGCAGCTTCAACCCGAGCTCCTTTGAGCAACAAGGGCTGGGACGGGCGGTGGCGATCAACGCGGCGGCGGGAAAGATCCACAGCAACGAGTTTTTCGGCGAGCTGTTTGCGCCCTTGGTGGACGCGGACGCCGGGATGCCCGGCCTGCATCGCTTCGATGTCACCGGCAAGGTGCGCTGGGTAAACAATTCCGTCAACGGCGCTTTCACCGCCTTTACCTATGGCTTTCAGTACGAGCCGCTGCCGGGCGTACAGCTGCGGGCCAACAAGACCCGCTCGTTCCGCTCACCGGCGCTGGTGGAGCTGTATGCCGACCAGTCCGCGTTCTATTTCGTCAACGAGCCTTGCGAGGCCGCCCACATTACCAGCGGGCCACGGCCGGCCAACCGTGCGGCCAATTGCGCGGCGTTCTTCTCCGGCTATCCGTCGGTCGACCCGGCGACGTTCGAAGGTCCCAGTGGCTCGATTCCGGGCCGGCGCGTTGGCAGCACGCAGCTGCGCAACGAGCAAGCTGATTCCTGGACCGCCGGGCTGGTGCTGCAGCCAGAGTGGGCCAAGGGCCTGCGCATGGCGGTGGACTACTACAGCATCGACCTCACCGACATGATTGGCGGGCTCAGTCCCGACAACATTCTTTCCGGCTGCTTCGATGGTGCCGGGCTGGCCGGCAATGCCTATTGCACGCTGATCAGGCGTGACCCAGTCACGGCGATGGCGCGGACCGTCGACACCACCTACGTCAACGGCCCCTACATCAATTTTCGTGGATGGACTGCAGAAGCGACCTACCGATTCGACCTGGACGAACTGGGCTGGGGCAGGGGGCGACTGGACCTGGGCTTGTACGCCTACGTCCCGCGCGTGTGGGAGAAGGCCGCGGCCCCCGGCATTCCGCCAGTCGATTATGTGAACACGAACAGCGGCCAGACCCGTCAGTACCAATGGAATGCCAGCTACGGCGTCGGGCGCTGGAGCCTTGGCGCTACGGCCAACTACTATCCCAGCCACCTGGTCAAACCCAACCTCAGCGTGGAAAGCCAGGACTACTTCCGCGTTGACGGATACCTGGGCGTGGATGCCAATGTTGGCTATCGCTTCAACCAACGTTGGCGAATGAACTTGTCGGTGAAGAACCTGACCGACAACATGGGCCATGTCCCACACTATGCCGGCACCATGGGTCGGCGCTACATGTTGACCGCGACGATGAAGCTTTAGCAGGCCTCCCGCGCCAGCCGGGTCCGCCGCCGCCTTGCGCGGCGAGAGGGCAGCGACTTTTCAGCCGCAACTTCGAAAAATCGAATTCCTTCGCGGTAGCGCGCGTGAAAAGTTGTAGCTCCCTTCAGGAAGCCGGGTCGCGCGTAACCGCCGACCCGGTTTCGAACCGGAGCGTTCGATGATTCGTCTGGCACGTTCGCTGTGGATGCTCCTCCTTTCATATGCGCTGGCGGCGGACGTATTCGCCGCCAGCGGACAGGATGAGGGGCGGGCAGCGGCGAGCCCTGCGAAGGTCCAGCCAGAACTGGCGCAGCACGTCATCGAGCTGGATCGCCTGCACGTCCTCCCCACCGGCACGCGTATCCCGCGTGCCGGTTTCGATACGCTGGAGCCGGCGCACGTCATTTCGCGAGAAGACATAACCACGCAGAACGTGACGCATCTGGCCGATCTCATCGGTAGAACGCCAAGCTTCGACCTCGGCGCCACGTCCGCGTACACCCAATCTTCGCTGGCCGTGGGGGCCAATTACGCCGCCCGGTTCGGCTTGGGTACGAACCGCCTGCTTACCCTGGTCAATGGGCGGCGCTTCGTCAGCGCCAACCCGCCATCGGTTTTCGCCGTCGGCGGGGGCGGCAACCAGGTCGACCTCAACTTCTTGCCGACCAACCTCATCGAGAGCGTCGAGAACATCAGCGTCGGCGGCGCCCCGAGTTATGGCTCGGACGCCATTAGCGGGGTCAGCAACCTGATCCTGCGCGATCGCTTCGACGGGGTCGAGATTGGAATGGGGTACGGCATGACCGGACGTGGCGACGGTGAGCGTAGCCACGCTTCGGCGCTGTTCGGCACGGCATTCGCCGCCGGCCGCGGCCATCTCGTGCTGTCGCTTAGCCACGACAACCAAAGCGGCCTGCCGCTGTCCGCGCGTCAGCATTTTCGGCGAGGTTATTCACTCGTGCCCAACCCGGACGCGCAGGTCATGTCCCACTACCAGCCTGGACGCGAGGCCAGCAGCGACGGTCGGCTCGACGGCAGCATCCCGTTCGACAGCGGTGGCGCGGACGGTGTACCCGCACGGGTGTATATCCGCGACACCCGCACGCCTACAACTACCCCGGGCGGGCTGGTCTTGCCGCTGAGCGCGAGCCTTGGCCCCAATCCGGAAGGGCGCCTTCGCGGGTTCGGTGGCGAAGCGGACCGCTATCTGCGCTTCAACCCCTACGGCGAGCTGGTGGAATACGACCCTGGTATCACCTTCGGGAGTAACGCCGCCGCCGGTGGCGATGGCCTGAAAGCGTGGGAGGGCGGGCAGCTCCTTTCGGCGGTCGAACGCAAGACGATCTTCCTGCTCGGCCACCGTGACTTGGGCGACTATGTCAGCGCATTCTGGGAGGCCTCTTCCCACGTCGCGTCCGCGCGCGAAGTACGAAGGTGGGCCACCTTCAATTCGACGTTCGACGTGGCCCACTTGCATGGTAGTGGCGAACAAGACGGGATGTTGCTGATGCCGATCGACCACCCGCTGCTGACCGAACCGGCCCGCAAGCGGCTGCAGGGGCTGGGTGTGGGACAGTTCCTGCTGTCGCGCCCGCTGAATGATGTCGTCGAGGACGCGGGCACTTCGAATAGCAAACTCTGGCGCGTCGTGGCAGGGCTGAAAGGCCATTTCATCGTAGGCGGACGTGGCTTTGATTGGGATGTGAGCGGGGTCAGAGGGCACACGGATTCGGTCTATCTTCGCAATGGCCTGATCCAGCAAAATTTCATCAACGCATTGAATGTGACGCGTACGCCGGACGGCCGCGTCGTTTGTGACGGTACCGCAGCAGGCACGACCCCCGATCCTGACTGTGTGGCCCTGGACCTGTTCGGAGAAGGCCGAGCTTCGCGCCAGGCCCGCGACTACGTCACGATGCCGAGCCGTGCCACCTCGGCCAACGCCCAGACCGTCTTCAACGCCAATCTCACTGGTGAGATAGCGAAGTTGCCGGGCGGCATGATGAGTTTCAATGCGGGTTACGAGTTTCGGCGCGAGCAGGCGCGCTTCGAGCCTGGCAGATACCAACGCGATGCGTTGGGGCGTCGGAAGTCCGTCGCCGCCTCAGCCAATCAAGTGGATAGCAACGAGCTGTTCGGCGAAGTCTTCGCGCCACTGGTGGATGCAGGCGCGCAGATTCCAGCATTGCATCGCCTCGACCTGACCTTGAAGCTGCGCCGGGTCGTCGGCTCGGTCAACGGCGGCTTTACCGCCTACACCTATGGATTCCAATATGAGCCGCTCGCGGGCCTTCTGCTTCGCGGCAACAGGACGCGATCTTTTCGTGCGCCTTCATTGGTGGAATTGCACGCCGAACAACCGTCTGCCAGCAGCATCGACGAACCCTGCCAGGCGACGAACCTGGAGAACGGTCGCAGGCCCGAAAAACGGGCTGCCAATTGCGCGGCTTTCTTCGCGGCCTATCCCGGCGCAGATCCAGCTACCTTCGAGGGCCCCTCGGGGCAGGTTCCCGCGCGGCTGCTGGGCAATCCACAGTTGCGCAATGAGAAGGCAGACTCGTGGACAGCTGGCATGGTCCTGCAGCCCGCCTGGGCTCAAGGCCTGCGCATGGCGTTGGACTACCAGAGCATTGACCTGAGCGACGTCATCGTGGGACTCAGGCTTCCTGAAGTACTTTCCGGATGCTTCGACGCCGACAGCTTTTCGGGCAACCCCGCCTGCGCGTGGGTGCGGCGCGATCCGATCAATGGCCTCGCTCGCGAAGTCGACATCCCTTACGTCAACGGGCCACTTCTCAACTTTCGCGGCTGGACTGCGGAAGCAGCTTATCGGCTCGACCTGGCCGGCTACGGGTGGGGGCGAGGCAACCTCGATCTGGCTGTCTATGCCTATTTCCCGCTTACTCTCCGTCGCACGGCCTTTCGCGGCGTGCCCGGAGTCAACCTGGCGAATGCCGGCGGCCAGAACCGCACCTATCAATGGACCGCACGCTATGGCGTGGGCAGATGGAACCTGGGCGCGACAGCCAACTACACACCCAGCCATCCGGTTGGACCCGGCATTGGCCGGGAAAGCCAGCAATATCATCAGGTGAACGGCTATCTGAGCGTCGCTGCCAACGTGGGCTATCGCCTCAACGAACATTGGCGGATGAACCTTGCCGTGGACAATCTCACCGACGACATCGGCCCGTTTCCTCTCGCCCTCGACGCCATCGGCCGGCGCTACATGCTGACCGTGACGATGAAGCGATAGTCCGGGTGTCCCTGATGAGCGCGAGGCCGCCTAAGCGGCCCTTTGCGGGGTACCGAACAATGCTTGCTCAAGGCAAGCCGGCCAGCCAATCGTCGTCCGAACCTTCGTTGATGTCGGCAAACAGCGGCGTGCTGAAATAGCGCTCGCCGGTGTCCGGCAGTACCGCCAGCAGCACCGAGCCGGGCTCGGCTTTGGCGGCGACATCCAGGGCGCTGGCAACGGTGGCGCCGGAGGAAATGCCCACAAAGATTCCTTCCTCGGCGGCGAGTTTGCGCGCCACTTCGATGGCGCGGTCATCGCTGATCGAGTACAGCTCGTCGTAGACCTCGCGGTTGAGGACCTCCGGCACGAAGTCCGGGGTCCAGCCCTGGATCTTGTGCGGCTTCCATTCGTCGCCCTTGAGCAGGGCCGCGCCGGCTGGCTCGGTGGCGACGATCTTCGTCTCCGGACGCGCTACCCGCAGCACTTCGCCCACGCCAGTGAGCGTGCCGCCGGTGCCCCAGCCGCTGATGAAATAGTCCAGGCGCTGGCCGGCGAAGTCGCGCAGGATCTCGGCGGCGGTGGTGTTGCGGTGGTACGCGGGGTTGGCCGGGTTGGCGAACTGGCTGGCCAGGAACCAGCCGTGCTGCTCGGCCAGTTCCTTGGCCTTGCGCACCATGCCGCTGCCGCGTTCGGCCGCCGGGGTCAGGATCACCTTGGCGCCATACGCGCGCATCAGCTTGCGACGCTCGATGGAGAAGGTCTCCACCATCGTGGCGACGAACTTGTAGCCGCGCGCGGCCGCGACCATTGCCAGGGCCACGCCGGTGTTACCGGAGGTGGCCTCCACGATCGTATCGCCCGGCTTGAGCAACCCGCGCTGCTCGGCGTCCAGGACGATGGCCAGTGCCAGGCGATCCTTTACCGAGCCGCCCGGGTTGAACGATTCGACCTTGGCATAAAGGGTGACGTGATCGGGCGCGATGCGATTGAGCTTGACGATCGGGGTTCGGCCGACGGTGTCGAGGATGCTGTCGTACAGGGCCATGCGAGTATCTCCGGGGAGGCGGTCAGGCGGCGTGCGCCAGTGTGGCGGCGCCGGTCTTTGCGGAAAGTGAGGGTGCATCGCCCAGGGGCGTGGCGCCGAACCAGTGCAGCTGCCCGGCCAACGCGGCAACTTCACCGAGGATCAGCAAGGCCGGCGAGGCGACCTGCTGGCTGCGCGCGAGCGCGGCCAATTCGTCGAGTCGGCCGAGCACCACCCGCTGTTCGGGACGCGAGCCGTTTTCGACCAGGGCGAACGGCGTGCCGGCGGCGCGGCCACCGGCGAGTAGCCGCGCCTGGATCGTCTCCAGCGCGGCCACGCCCATGTAGAAGGCGAGGGTCTGCTGGCCGCGCGCCAGTGCGGTCCAGTCGAGGGTATCGAGCGAGTCGCGGCAATGCGCGGTGACCAGTTGCACCGACTGCGCATGCTCGCGGTGGGTCAACGGCACGCCGGCGTAGGCCGCGCACGCCACCGCGGCGGTGATGCCGGGCACCACTTCGAAGGCGATGCCGTGCGCCTGCAGGAACTGCAGTTCCTCGCCGCCACGGCCGAACACGAACGGGTCGCCGCCCTTCAGTCGGACCACGCGACGGCCGGCGCGCGCGTGTTCGAGCATCAGCGCATGGATCTGTTCCTGGCCGGTGCTGTGGCCGCTGGCGGACTTGCCAACTTCGATGCGTTCGGCATCGCGCCGCGCCAGCGCCAGCACTGGCCCGCTCACCAGGCGGTCGTGCAGGATCACGTCGGCCTCGTTGAGCGCGCGTAGGGCGGCCAGCGTCAGCAAACCCGGGTCGCCGGGGCCGGCACCGACCAGCACCACGCTGCCGCGTTCGGGCGCCGCCGGCTGCGCCAGTTGCGCGTCCAGGTAGCGCGCCGCGTCGGCCGGGCGACGGTCGCGCAGCAATCGCGGCAATGGCCCGGCCAACTGGGTTTCAAAGAAGCGGCGGCGCGCGCCGGTATCGGGGAAGCGTGCGCGGATCTGCGCGCGTTGCCGGCCGAAAAGATCGACCAGCCCGCCCCAGCTGTCGTCGAGCAGGCTTTCCAGCCAGCGTCGCAGGTGCCGCGCCACCATCGGCGCGCCGCCTCCGCTGGAGATGGCGACCTGCAAGGCGCCGCGTTCCACCAACGCCGGTACCTGGAAGCTGGACAGGGCGGCATCGTCGACCACGTTGGCGAAGATGCCCTGCGCCTCGGCGGCGGCCGCTACGGCCTGGTTGACCTCGGTATCGGCGGTCGCGGCGATCACCAGCCAAGTGCGCGGCTGCAACCAGCCGGGCTCGAACGAGCCGGCCCACCATTCGATCGCGCCTTCATCTGCGGCCTGGCGCAGTGCCGGGGTCAGGGTCGGGGCGCCGACTCGCACGCGGGCCCCGGCGTGGCGCAATGCCTGCACCTTGCGTTCGGCGACCGCGCCACCGCCCACCACCAGCACCGGGCGGCCACGCAGGTCGGCGAACAGGGGGAACAGGGCAGCGGTCACGGGCGCGAGCCTGGAGGAGGAGGGCTGACCGTAAACCCGGCTTATAGCGGTCGGAAATGACTTCATGCATCCTGCAGATAGCCGTCGGTTATAAGCACCCATGGCAGATTCCCGTACAGTCGAATCGTCCTTCCCCTGTCCGACCGCCGGCCGCATCCGATGACGCTCACGCAACTCCGCTATTTGGTCGCCATCGCCGATGCCGAGCTCAATATCACCCTGGCGGCGGCGCGCGTGCACGCGACCCAGCCGGGGCTGTCCAAGCAGCTCAAGCAGTTGGAAGACGAACTCGGCTTCCTGTTGTTCGTGCGCAAGGGCCGCAGCCTGGAGTCGGTGACCCCGGCCGGGGTGGAAGTCATCCTGCGCGCTCGCGCGGTGCTGTCGGAGGCCAACAACATCCGCACTTACGCCGCCAACCAACGGCGCGAAGCGCAAGGCCAGCTGACGCTCACCACCACCCATACCCAGGCGCGCTTCGTATTGCCGCCGGCGGTGGCGCAGATCAAGCTGGCCTACCCGCAAGTGAGCGTGCATCTGCAACAGGCCGCCGAAAGCGCCGCGCTCGACCTGCTCAGTGCCGGCGACGCCGACATCGCCGTCGTGAGTACCGCCGGTGGCGAACCGAGCGCCGGTATCGCCGTGCCGCTGTACCGCTGGCGCCGGCTGGTGGTGGTGCCGCGCGGGCATGAACTCGACCGCGCCGGCCGCGCCCCGGACATGCAGGCGCTGGCCGCGCAACCGCTGATCAGCTACGAATCCTCCACTCGCCCCGGCTCCTCGCTACAGCGCGCCTTCGCCCAGGTCGGGCTGGAGCCGCGCATCGCCTTGACCGCGCTGGACGCCGACCTGATCAAGACCTACGTGCGCACCGGCATGGGCGTGGGCCTGGTGGCGGAAATGGCGGTCGGCGGCGACGACACCGACCTGCGTGCCTGGCCGGCCCCGGCGCCGATCGCCGAGTGCATCGCCTGGGCGGTACTGCCGCGCGACCGCGTGTTGCGCGACTACGCCCTGGAGCTGGTGAACATCCTGGCGCCGCAGATCGACAAGCGCGACCTGCGGCGCGTGCTCGACGGCAACCAGGCCCCCAATTGGCCGGTGCCGCCAACCTGGGAATCGCTGACCCAGACGATTACCAGCTGAGCCGCCCGCCGAGCTGCAGCCGGCACTGCGACAAAGCGTCGCGCGCTTGATATTCACGACCTGGCCATCGCACGACCGCCGCTAGAATACGGACCGTGATCGCTTCTCGGCCCCTGCACACTGTGATGACGCGGCTCGCCTGGCTGGCGATCGCGTTGATGCTGTGCGCGCCACTGCTCACGCGCGCGCTGCAGTCGCCCGCAGGGCCAAGCCTGGCCGAACTATGCACCTCGGCCGGCCTGCAACGGATCGACCTGTCGCTGCTGGCGCCACCTTCCAGCCACGTGAGTGCGCATGCGGCGCCGGCCGACGGTGGCCACGCCCAGCACGGCGGCGAAGCGGCCTGCGACTACTGCCTGCTGGCGATCCGACTCTTGCCGCTGTTGGCGCTGGTGCTGGCCTGGGGGCCGCTGGGCCGAGTGCTTCATGCACTGCGGCGAGACTTGCAGCGCGCGTACACCACGCGGGCATGGCCTGCGCATCCGGCCCGGGGGCCACCGCTGGCGGCCTGAGCCCGCCCGCCATCCGCCCGCGCGCGCCGACAGTCGCGGCGCGCGCCCGTTGCATTCCGGAGCCTTCCATGTCCATCCGTTTCCCGCCTGTCGCGCCGGCGTTCCTGGCCTGCGCCTTGGCCACGCCGTTGGCGCAAGCCGACGATGCCCGCGACAACCCCCGCACCCTCGACACCATCGTCGTCACCGCCGCCGCTCCCGACAGCCCGCTTACCTGGGTCACTGACCCGCGCCTGCCGCGCCAGCCGGTCCCGGCCAGCGATGGCGCCGACTACCTCAAGACCGTGCCCGGATTCGCCGCCATCCGCAACGGTGGCACCAATGGCGATCCGGTCCTGCGTGGGATGTTCGGCTCGCGCCTCAACGTGCTCAGCAACGACGGCAGCTTGATCGGCGCTTGCCCTGCGCGCATGGACAATCCGCTGTCCTACATTTCCCCCGAAACCTACGACCGCCTGGTGCTGATCAAAGGCCCGCAGAGCGTGCGCTGGGGCCCGGGCGCCTCGGCCGGCACCGTGCGCTTCGAACGCGACACACCGCATTTCGACAAACCCACGCTGGAGCTGGGCGCCAGCGCCTTGGCCGGCGCGTTCGAGCGCAACGACCAGGTGCTCGACGCCACCGCCGGCAACGCACTCGGCTACGTCCGCCTCAACGGCAACCGCTCCGAATCCGACGACTACGAGGACGGCGACGGCGAAGTCGTGCCCTCGCGCTGGCGCAAGTGGAACACCGATGCCGCCATCGGCTGGACGCCCGACGCCGACAGCGTGCTCGAAGTGTCCGCCGGCACCGGCGACGCGCTGGCCCGCTACGCCGGCCGCAGCATGGATGGGGCCGCCTTCCGACGCCACAGCTACGCCGCGCGCTACGAGCGCAAGAACCTGCCCGGGGCTTTGGACAGCGTGCAGGCCAACGTCTACTACAACGACGCCGACCACGTCATGGACAACTACAGCCTGCGCACGCCGAACCCGATGTCGTCGATGCCGATGCCGATGGCGGCCAATGTCGATCGCCGTACCACCGGTGGCCGCGCCGCGCTGGACTGGCGCTGGGACCAGATTGCGCTGAGCGCCGGCATCGATGCCCAGGACAGCCGCCACCGCGACCGCAGCGCCAGCGGCCGCGGGGTGTATGCCACGCTGCCCTGGAACGTCGACGCCCGCTTCTCCAACCTCGGCGTGTTCTCGGAGATGACCGTGGGCGCCGGGCAGCCCAAACGCTGGGTCGCCGGCCTGCGCATCGATCGCGCCGAAGCCACCGACGAACGCGACAGCACCGGCGGAATGATGCCGATGCCCAACCCCACCGCCGGCCAAACCCGCCAGCAATGGCTGGGCAGCGGCTTCCTGCGCCGGGAGCAGGACCTCAGCGCCAATAGCACCGCCTACCTCGGCCTGGGTCACGTCGCGCGCATGCCCGACTACTGGGAACTGTTTTCAGCAAACAATGGCCCGAACGGCGCCGTCAACGCCTTCGCCGCGATCGCGCCCGAGCGCACCACCCAGCTCGACCTCGGCCTGCAATACCGAAGCGAGCACTTAGAGACCTGGGTCTCGGCCTACGCCGGCCGCATCAACGACTACATCCTGTTCGACTACCAGGACGGCGGCATGATGGGCAGCACCACCACGGCGCGAAACATTGACGCGCGCATCGCCGGCGCCGAAGCCGGGCTCGAGTGGCATGGTCACCAAGGCCTGAAACTGGGTGGCACGCTCGCCTACGCCTGGGGCGAGAACCGCAGCGACGACCGACCGCTGCCGCAAATGCCGCCGCTCGAAGCCCGCTTGAGCACCAGCTACGAAGGCGCGCGTTGGTCGCTCGGCGCCTTGCTGCGCGCCGTGAGCAAGCAGGGCAGGGTCGCGACCAACGAAGGCAACGTGGTGGGCCGCGACCTCGGCCCGAGCGCGGGCTTTGCCGTGTTTTCGGTCAACGGCGGCTACCGCTTCAACGACGCGCTGTCATTGACCGCGGGCATCGACAATCTCTTCGACCGTGCCTACGCCGAACATCTCAATCTCGCCGGCAGCGCCGACTTCGGCTACCCGGCCGATCCGGTGAGAATCAACGAGCCTGGTCGCAGCGCGTGGGTGAAGCTGAATTACAAGTATTGAGGCCGGGGGCGCGGAAGCTCAGATCTCCTCGTGGATCCCGCACTCGCGCTTCAACCCGAAAAATCGCGTGTCCTCTTCCCGCATCCCCGGCTCCCAACGCCGGGTGGTGTGGAAGTCGCCGATCGATACATAGCCCTGCTCCCACAACGGGTGATAGGGCAGATCGTGCTGCTTCAAGTACTGCCACACATCGCGGTCGTTCCAATCGGCAATCGGGCTGACCTTGAAGCGCTCGCCGCGCCGCTGCACGATCGGGGTATTGGCCCGGCTCGCCGACTGCTGCCGGCGCAGACCCGTGAACCACGTGCCTACGTCGAGCTCATCGAGCGCCCGCCGCATCGGCTCGACCTTGCGCAGGCTGTTGTACTGCTCGATCCCAACCACGCCCTGCTCCCACAAGCGCCCGTGCCGGGCCTCCATCCACGCACGGCTGACCAAGGGCCGGAAGACCTTGAGGTTGAGCTGCAGGCGCTCGGTCAGTTCGTCGGCAAAGCGATACGTCTCGGGAAACAAATAGCCGGTGTCGATCAGCACCACCGGAATGTCCGGCTTCTGCCGGCTCAGCATGTGCAGGGCCACCGCCGATTGCGCGCCGAAGCTGGACGACAGCGCCGCCTGCGCCGGGCCATTGGCCAACGCCCACGCGACCCGCTCCTCGGCATCGCATCGCTCCAGACGCGCGTTGAGGGCGTCGAGATCGTGCAGCGCGTCGGCGGGTGCCGAAGAAGCAGGCAGGGCAGTCATACGAGTTCCAATTGGACTTGGCGGTGGGTGGGATACGGCGGCAGGGCGACCACGCCCTGGCGATGCAGGAAATCGCCGAAACCTTCGCCGGCGTCGCGCTCGGCGCCATAGCGCGCGAACAGCGGTTCCAGCGCGGCGAGGATCTCGGCTTCGGTAATGTTTTCGCGGTACAGGGTGTTCAAGCGCTGCCCGCGATGGTCGCCACCGAGCATCAGGTTGTAGCGTCCCGGCGCCTTGCCGACCAGGGCGATCTCGGCCAGGTACGGGCGCGAGCAGCCATTGGGGCAACCGGAGATGCGCAGCACGATCGGCGCGTCGGCCAGGCCGTGGCGTTCGAGCAGCGGCTGCAGGCGTGCGTTGAAATCGGGAAGGTAGCGCTCGGCCTCGGCCATCGCCAGGCCGCAGGTCGGCAACGCTACGCAGGCCATGGCGCCTCGCGCCAGCGCGGTCGGGGCCAGGTTGCCGGCGTCCAGGCCATGTTCGGTTACCAGCGCGTCGATGCGCGCGCGCACCGTGGCAGGCACACCCGCAATCACCAGGTTCTGGTTCGGGGTGAGGCGGAATTCGCTGCCCGGCAAGGAGCTCAGCTCGCGCGCGATCTCGCGCAGGCCGCTCAGCGCGGTGGTGCCGTCGACATCGGCGATCCGCCCCGCCGGAAGCGACAGTGTCAGGTGCCAACGGGCATCTTCGCCTTCGACCCAGCCGTAGCGATCGCCGTTGTGTTCGAAAGCGAAGGGGCGCACCGACGCGAACTGCAAGCCGGCACGACGCTGAATTTCTTCGACGATGAAGTCCAGCCCGCGGTCGTCGATGGTGTACTTGAAGCGCGCACGCTTGCGCTGCTCGCGGTTGCCGAAGTCGCGCTGGGTGGTCACCACCGCCGTGGCGACATCGAGCAAGCGCTCGCGTGGGAACCAACCGACCAGGTTGCCTACGCGCGGCCAGGTTTCCGGGTCGCCGTGGGTGGCGCCCATGCCGCCGCCCAATGCCACGTGGTAGCCGGTCAACACACCTTCCTCGACGGTGCCGATGAAGCCCAGGTCGTTGGCGAACACATCGACGTCGTTGAGCGGCGGCAACGCAAAGCCGATCTTGAACTTGCGCGGCAGGTAGCGGTCGCCATAGATCGGCTCGGCCTCTTCGCCACTGCCCAGCACGCGCTCCTCGTCCAGCCAGATTTCGTAGTACGCGCGGGTGCTGGGCAACAGGTGCTCGGAGGTGCGCGCAGCGTCGGCATACAGCTGCGCGTGCACCGGCGACAGCAAGGGATTGGCGGCCACCAGTACGTTGCGGTTGACGTCGCCGCAGGCGGCCAGCGTGTCGATCAACGCGGCGTTGATCGCCTGCATCGTCGCCTTCAGCTCGCGCTTGATCACGCCATGGAACTGGAACGCCTGGCGGGTGGTGACGCGCAGCGAATGATTGCCGTAGCGGGTGGCGATCTGGTCCAGCTGCAGCCACTGCGTCGGCGTGACGACCCCGCCGGGCGTGCGCGTGCGGATCATGAACTGGTAGGCGGGCTCCAGCTTCTGCCGGCGGCGTTCGTCGCGCAGGTCGCGGTCGTCCTGCTGGTAGCTGCCGTGGTACTTGATCAGCGTCTGGTCGTCCTCGCGCAGGGCGCCGGTGACCGGGTCGGCCAGGCTATCCAGCAGCGAGCCACGCAGGCGGCGGCTGGCGGATTTGATGTCTTCGACGGAATGGGTGCTCATGGGTGCGTTGGCGGGCGGGTGCAAGGGCGCGAAGCGCTCAATACACGTCGCGGCTATAGCGCCCCTCCTTCTGCAGTTCGATGAGGAATTGGCCGGCCGCTTCGGCGTCAAGGCCACCGTGTTCGGCGACGATTTCCAGCAGCGCCGCGTGTACGTCCTTGCCCATGGCGATCGCGCCGCACACATACAGGTGCGCGCCCTCGCGCAGCCAGGCGTAGACCTCGCGCCCGCGTTGGCGCAGGCGGTGCTGGACGTAGATCTTCTCGCCCTGGTCGCGCGAGAACGCCAGGTCGAGTTCGTGCAGTTCGCCGCGTGCCAGCGCCTGCTGCCACTCGGCCTGGTAGAGGAAATCGCGGTTGAAGTGGCGGGCGCCGAAGAACAGCCAGTTGCGGCCGCGCGCACCGCGCTCGGCGCGTTCGTGCACGAAACCGCGGAATGGCGCCACGCCGGTGCCAGGGCCAATCATCAGGATGTCGCGGGCATCGTCGGCGGGGACCCGGAAGCGCTCGTTCGGCTCGACGTACACCTCGGGGGTGTCGCCTTCGCCCAGCGCCGCGAGAAACCCACTGGCCGAGCCGAGATGGCGGTGGCCGTGGGCCTGGTATTCCAGCTCGTCCACGGTGAGGTGGACCTCGTCGCCCACGCGCTTGCGGCTGGAGGCGATCGAGTACAGGCGCGGGGCCAGCGGCCGCAGCGCGGCCAGCAGGCCTTCCTGGTCCCAATCCGCCGGCCAGCGACGCAACACGTCGATCACCTGGTGGTCGGCAAGCAACGTCGCCAGGCCGGCAGTCTGGGTGGGGGCGAGCAGCGCCTGCAGGTCGGCCGCGCCCGACCGTTCGGCATGCGCGGCCAGGAACGGCCGCGACAGCTTGGTCAGTTCGCGGTGGCCGGCGAGCCACTCGGACAGGGGCAAAGTCTGGGCACCCTGGGTGACGTCGGCATGACCGTCCAGTTTCAGCAGTTCGAGCAGCGGCGCCCACAGCGCCTCGGGGTTGCGGTGACGGAACCCGAGGGCGTCGCCCGGCTCGTAGTGCGAACCGCTGCCGGCCAGCGACAGCTCCAGGTGGCGCACGCGCTTGGAGGCCTCGCCGTGGCGGCGGTAGGCCGGGCCCTTGAACTCGCGGCCGCTGATGACCTGGTTGGCCAGCACCTCGGCGGCGAACGGATGGGCGTGGTCGAACGCCGCCGGCGCCGCGCTCCGGAGCGGCGTGACCTTCGCCCCGGCGGCGGGCACCACCGCCAGGTGGTCGCGGGCATCGCGCAAGACCTGCTCGCGCCAGGGCGCGGCGACGCTGTCGATATCCAGGTCGGCTTCGGCCAACGGCTGCAGGCGCTGGCCGCCGAGCTCGGCCAGGCGTGCGTCGATGCGGCGGGCGATGCCGCAGAAATCGGCATAACTGGAATCGCCCAGGCCGAGCACGGCGAACTTCAGCTCGGGCAGCTTCGGTGCGCGACGGCCTTGCAGGAATTCCACCAGGCCGATGGCATCGTCCGGCGGATCGCCTTCGCCCTGGGTGCTGATGACGAGATAGAGCAATCGCTCGGCGGCCAGTTCGCGGGTCGGGTAGGTGTCCGCGCGCTGCAGGCGCACTCGCAGGCCGGCGGCTTCGGCGTCGCTGGCCAGGCGCTCGGCGGCGCGGCGGGCGTTGCCGGTCTGGCTGCCGTAGAGCACGGTCAGGCGCTGTTCCTCGGCGCGCTCGGCATTGGCGCCACCCGGCACCAGGGCCAGCGAAGGCGGCGCCGGATGCCCCTGCGCCAGACCGGCGGCGTAGCCGGACAACCACCACAGCGACGCCGCATCCAGGCCCTCGACCAGCCGCGACAGCAATACCCGGCGCTCCTCTGGCAAGTGGCTGGCGGGCAATACGGGGCTGGCGGCGGTCATTCCCGTTCCAGAGGCAGGGGAGGAAGCCCGATGCTAGGTAACGGCCGACGCCTATAGAAAGGAGCAGGGGTTATCGGCTTATGCCCGCCGCTTATTTCTGCCGGCGGTGTCGCGGGGCCAGACTGCCAGCCTTCCGGTCGGTGCTAGGCTTGGCCGGCCACTCTCTAGCATGGCGGCAATGAGTCTTCCACCCCTGTCCCACCTCGACCGGCTCGAGGCCGAAAGCATCCACATCCTGCGCGAGGTCGCGGCCGGCTTCAGCAATCCGGTGCTGCTGTACTCGGTCGGCAAGGACAGCTCGGTGCTGCTGCACCTGCTGCTGAAGGCGTTCGCTCCGGCAGCGCCGCCGATCCCGCTGCTGCACGTGGACACCCGCTGGAAGTTCCGCGAGATGATCGCTTTCCGCGACCGCCGCGCCGCCGAGACCGGGGTGGACCTGCGCGTGCACATCAACCCTGAAGGCATCGCCCGCGACATCGGCCCGATCAGCCACGGCGCAGCGGTACACACCGACGTGATGAAGACCCAGGGCCTGAAGCAGGCGTTGGATGCCGGCAAGTTCGATGCCGCGATTGGCGGCGCGCGTCGCGACGAAGAAAAATCGCGCGCCAAGGAGCGTGTGTTCTCGTTCCGCAACGATCGCCACCGCTGGGACCCGAAGAACCAGCGCCCGGAGTTGTGGAACCTCTACAACACCCGCGTGCATGCCGGCGAAAGCGTGCGCGTGTTCCCGTTGTCCAACTGGACCGAGCTGGATATCTGGCTCTATATCTACCGCGAAGCGATCCCGGTGGTGCCGCTGTATTTCGCCGCGCCGCGGCCGGTGGTCGAGCGCGACGGCGCGCTGATCATGGTCGACGACGAGCGCCTGCCGCTGCGCCCGGGCGAAACCCCGCAGCTGCGCTCGGTGCGCTTCCGCACCCTCGGCTGCTACCCGCTGACCGGCGCGATCGAGTCCACCGCCGATACGCTGGAGGCAGTCATCGCCGAGATGCTGGTCGCGACCAGTTCCGAACGCCAGGGTCGGGTGATCGACCACGATCCGTCCGAGTCGATGGAGAAGAAGAAGCTCGAGGGGTATTTCTGATGGCGCGGGAACCGGGAATCGCCGAAGCGGCCGCCACCGCCGCCGTGCAGGTTTCGGCAGCGCCAGCGGGCGAGCAGATCGCCGCCTACCTGCAGCGCCACGAAACCAAGCCGCTGCTGCGCTTCATCACCTGCGGCAGTGTTGACGATGGCAAGAGCACGCTGATCGGCCGCCTGCTGCATGACAGCAAGCGCCTGTTCGATGACCAGCTCGCCGCGCTCGAACGCGACAGCCGCCGCCATGGCACCCAGGGCGGGCGCATCGATTACGCACTGCTGCTCGACGGCCTGGCCGCCGAGCGCGAGCAGGGCATCACCATCGACGTGGCCTACCGCTATTTCGATACCGACAAGCGCAAGTTCATCGTCGCCGACTGCCCCGGGCATGAGCAGTACACCCGCAACATGGCCACCGGCGCTTCCACCGCGGACCTGGCCATCGTGCTGGTCGACGCGCGCAAGGGCCTGCTGCCGCAGACCCGCCGCCACAGTTTCATCGCCTCGCTGCTCGGCATCGGCCGGATCGTGCTGGCGGTGAACAAGATGGACCTGGTCGACTACGACCGCGACGTGTTCGAGACAATCCAGGGGCAGTACCGCGCGTTGGCCGCGCAACTGGGCCTGGACTCGGTGCAGGCGATCCCGTTGTCGGCGCTGGAAGGCGACAACCTCTCCAGCCGCTCGCCGCGCACGCCGTGGTATGGCGGCCCCAGCCTGCTCGAATACCTGGAAACCGTGCCCCTGCCCGAAGCGAGCGCCGGCGGCGGCCTGCGCCTGCCGGTGCAATGGGTCAATCGCCCGCACCAGGGCTTCCGTGGCTTCGCCGGCACGATCAGCGGCGGCCAGGCGCAACCTGGCGACGCCGTCGTGGTGCTGCCGTCGGGCCGGCGTTCGCGGATTGCGCGGGTCATCAGCCCGGACGGCGACGTGCAACAGGCGCGCGCCGGCCAGGCCGTGACCCTGACGCTGGAAGACGAAATCGACGTCAGCCGCGGCGATGTCATCGCCGCCGCCGGCGACCCGCCGGAAGTGGCCGATCAATTCGCCGCGCACCTGTTGTGGCTGGACGATGCCGCGCTGCTGCCGGGCCGGCCCTACTGGTTGAAGATCGGCAGCCGTACCGTCAGCGCCAGCGTCAGCGAGATCAAGCACCGGATCGACGTGAACACGCAGGAGCACCTGGCCGCCAAGCGCCTGGCCCTGAACGAGGTGGGGTACTGCAACCTTTCGCTCGACGAAGCAGTGGCGTTTGCGCCGTACGCGCGTGAGCGCGAGCTCGGCGCCTTCATCCTGATCGACCGCCAGACCAACGCCACCGTCGGCGCCGGTACCCTGGATTTCGCCCTGCGCCGCGCCGGCAACGTGCATTGGCAGCATCTTGACGTGGACAGCGCCGCGCGCGCGCGCATCAAGGGCCAGACCCCGAAGGTGCTGTGGTTCACCGGCTTGTCCGGCGCCGGCAAATCGACCGTCGCCAATCTGGTCGATCGCCGCCTGCATGCGCTGGGTTACCACACCTTTATCCTCGACGGCGATAACGTGCGCCACGGCCTCAACCGCGACCTCGGCTTCACCGACGAGGACCGCGGGGAGAACATTCGCCGCGTCGCCGAGGTGGCGCGCTTGATGGCCGACGCCGGGCTGATCGTGCTGGTCAGCTTCATCTCGCCGTTCCGCGCCGAACGCCGCATGGCGCGCGAGCGCTTTGGCGAAGGCGAGTTCGTGGAGGTGTTCGTCGATGTGCCGCTGGCGGTGGCCGAGGCGCGCGACGTCAAGGGCCTGTACGCCAAGGCGCGCGCCGGGCAGATCCCGAACTTCACCGGCATCGACTCGCCCTACGAAGCGCCCGAAGCCCCCGAAGTGCACCTGCAGGCCGACGGCGACAATGCCGAAGCCCTGGCGCGGCAGGTGCTGGCACACCTCGGCCTGGAGCGCTGAGGGGCCGGACTCGGCAGGCCGAAGCCGACCCACAAGGGTCTTTGGTCATGGCTCCGATCGGGGCCATTTGTCAACCGCTGTCACCGCCTGTCGTTAAACTCGGGTATCCCCACAGGATCACCCGACAGATGCTTTCCCGATTCCGCGCGGGCGTAGCCGCCGCGAGCCTGTCCTGCCTGGCCTTGTTCTTGGCCGGCTGCGACCGTGCCGCGCCAGGCGCCGGCGCCACCGCCCCGATCCCGGTCACCGTGCAGACGGTCGCCACGCAGTCCTGGAATTCCACCGTGCAGTCCATTGCCACGGTCCGGGCGCGTGAGTCCGTGGCCCTGACTGCCGCGGTCAGCGATGTGGTCGAGAAGGTCTATTTCGACAGCGGCGATTCGGTGCAGGACGGCCAGTTGCTGCTGACCCTGCGCGGCAACTCGCAACAGGCCGCCCTGAGCGCGGCCCAGGCAACCTTCGAGGAGGCCGACCAGCTTTATCGCCGGCAGCAGGAACTGATCGGCCAGCAGCTGGTGGCCAAGTCCACCGTCGATACCCAGCGTGCCCTGCGCAATGCGGCGCAGGCGCGGGTGCTGCAGATGCAGTCGGACATCGGCGACCGGCAAGTGCGCGCGCCGTTCGCCGGCGTGCTCGGCATCCGCCAGATCAGCCCCGGTACCCTGGTGACCTCGGACACGGTGATCGCCACGCTCGACGACATCGACCGCATGCACGTCGACTTCCAGGTGCCCGAGGCACAACTCGCCCTGGTGCGCGTGGGCGACAAGGTCAGCGGCAGCGCGGCGGCCTTCCCCGGCGAGCGCTTCGAAGGTGAAGTGGCGACGATCGATTCGCGCGTGGACGAAACCACCCGCGCAGTCACCGTGCGCGCCGACTTCGCCAATGCCGACCACCGCCTGCGTCCTGGCATGTTGCTCGACGTGCGCCTGTTCCAGCCGGCGCGCCAGGCGCTGGTGATTCCCGAGATCGCAGTGGTGCAGGTAGGCCGCGAATCCTTCGTCTACCGGGTCAAGGCCGACCAGAGCGTGGAGCGCGCCGACGTGCGCACCGGCGAGCGCCGCGACGGCAAGGTCGAGATCCTCGAAGGCCTCAAGGACGGCGAGCGCATCGTCGTCGATGGCACCGGCAAGCTGCGCCCGGGCCTGAAGGTGCGCGCAGACGAAGCCGGCGAGAAGGCCGCCGCGCCGATCCGCGAGCAGGCGGCGCGATGAAACTTTCCGACATCTCCATCACCCGCCCGGTGCTGGCGGTGGTGATGAGCCTGCTGCTGGTGGTGCTGGGGCTGATGTCCTTCACCCGCCTCACCCTGCGCGAGCTGCCGGCGATCGACCCGCCGATCGTCTCGGTCGATGTCGAATACACCGGCGCCTCGGCGGCGGTGGTGGAGAGCCGCATCACCCAGGTGCTGGAAGACGCGTTGGCCGGCATCGAGGGCATCGAGACGATCGAGGCCCGCAGCCGCAACGGCAGCTCGGACATCAGCATCGAGTTCGTGCCCACGCGCGACGTGGAGGCGGCGGCCAACGACGTGCGCGACGCCGTCAGCCGCGTCACCGACCGCATGCCCGACCAGGCGCGGCCACCGGAGATTTCCAAGGTCGAGGCCGACGCCGACCCGATCCTGTGGCTCAACATGAGCTCCAGCAGCATGGACACGCTGCAGTTGTCCGACTACGCCGAGCGCTACGTGGTCGACCGCTTCTCCAGCCTGGACGGCGTGGCGCAGGTGCGCATCGGCGGACGCCAGCGCTATGCGATGCGCATCTGGCTCGACCGCGACCAGCTCGCCGCGCGCGGCATGACCGTGAGCGACGTCGAGGCGGCGCTGGAAAAGGAAAACGTCGAGTTGCCGGCCGGCAGCATCGAATCGGCGCAGCGCGATTTCACCTTGCGCGTGGAGCGCAGCTACCTCAAGCCTGAGGACTTCGCCAAGCTGCCGCTGTCCAAGGGCGCCGATGGCTACGTGGTACGGCTGGGCGATGTCGGCAAGGTCGAACTGACCTCGGCCGAGCGCCGCGCCTATTTCCAGAGCAACGGCGTGCCCAACGTCGGCCTGGGCATCGTGCGCAACTCCACCGCCAATGCCCTCGACGTCGCCCGCGAAGCGCGCGCCGAGGCCGAGGTGATCCAGAAATCGCTGCCGGCGGGCACCAATATCTTCGTCGCCTTCGACACCACCACCTTCATCGATGCCTCGGTCGAGCGCGTGTACCACACGCTGGTCGAGGCGGTGATCCTGGTGCTGGTGGTGATCTGGGTGTTCCTTGGCAGTGCGCGCGCGGCGCTGATCCCGGCGGTGACGGTGCCGGTGTGCCTGATCGCCGCGTTCATCGCGCTGTATGCGTTCGACTTCTCGATCAACCTGCTGACCTTGCTCGCGCTGGTGCTGTGTATCGGTCTGGTGGTGGACGATGCGATCGTGGTGGTGGAGAACATCCAGCGCCGCATCGACCTCGGTGAGCCGCCGATGGTCGCCGCCCGCCGCGGTACCGCGCAGGTCGCCTTCGCGGTGATCGCCACCACCGCGGTGCTGGTGGCGGTGTTCCTGCCGGTCGGCTTCCTCGAAGGCAATACCGGGCGCTTGTTCCGCGAGTTGGCCGTGGCGTTGGCGGCGGCGGTGGCGATCTCGGCCTTCGTTGCGCTGACGCTGACGCCGATGATGTCCTCCAAGTTGCTCAAGCCGCACGACAAGCAGAAGCCGAACCGGTTCCTCCATTGGTTCGACCTGCGCATGCAGCGCCTGAGCCTGGCCTACAAGCGTTCGCTGGAGCGCAGCGTGGACCGCAGCTGGTTGTTCGGCGCGGTGATGTTGGCCGCGTTCCTGGTCAGTGGCTGGCTGGCGACGCGGATTCCCTCCGAGCTGGCCCCAGCCGAGGACCGCGGCAACTTCCAGGTGATGATCGACGGCCCCGAAGGCGCCGGTTTCGACTACACGGTGGGGCAGATGCACCAGGTCGAGGCGATCCTGGCGCCGTACGTGGGCCCGGACAAACCCATCGTGCGTGCGAACCCGCGCGTGCCGGGTGGCTTCGGCAGCAGCGAGGAGATGCATACCGGCCGCGTCAGTGTGTTCCTGCAGGACTGGGACAAGCGCGAGCAGCCGACCGTAGCGCTGGCCGCCGAGATCCAGCAAAAATTGGCCGTGCTGACCGGCGTGCGTGCGCGCACCCAGGTCAGCGGGGGCCTGGTGCGCAGCCGCGGGCAGCCGTTCCAGATGGTGCTGGGCGGCCCGGACTACGCCGAGCTGGCGCAGTGGCGCGACCGCATGATGCAGCGCATGGAGGAGAACCCCGGCCTGGTGGGCGTGGACTCCGACTACAAGGAAACCCGGCCGCAGATGCGCGTCAATATCGACCGCCTGCGTGCGGCCGACCTCGGCGTGTCGGTCACCGAGATTGGCGGCGCGCTGGAAACGATGATGGGCTCGCGCCGCGTCACTACCTTCGTCGACAACGGCGAGGAGTACGACGTGATGCTGCAGTCCGGGCGCGAGGGCCGCATGTCGCCGGAGGACCTGGCCGCGATCCGGGTGCGCTCGGCCGGCGGCGAGCTGATTCCGCTGTCCAACCTGGTCACGCTCAGTGAAATGGCCGAGGCCGGCACGCTCAATCGTTTCAACCGCCTGCGCTCGGTGACGCTGAGCGCGGGCCTGGCACCGGGCTACAGCCTGGGAGATGCGATCGCCTGGACCGAGCGGGTGGCGCAAGAAGAGCTGCCCGAGTATGCGCAGGTGGATTGGAAGGGCGAATCGCGCGAGTACCAGAAGTCCGGCAGTGCGGTGCTGCTGACCTTTGCCATGGCCTTGCTGGTGGTCTACCTGGTGCTGGCGGCACAGTTCGAGAGCTTCGCCCATCCGCTGGTGATCATGCTGACGGTGCCGCTGGCGGTGCTGGGCGCGCTGGTTGGGCTGTGGGTCACCCAAGGCACGCTCAACCTGTTCAGCCAGATCGGCATCGTGATGCTGGTGGGGTTGGCGGCCAAGAACGGCATCCTGATCGTGGAGTTCGCCAACCAGTTGCGTGATGAGGGGCGTAGTGTGCACGAGGCGATCGTGGAGTCGGCTTCGGTGCGCTTGCGGCCGATCCTGATGACGTCGATTGCGACGGTGGTGGGGGCGATTCCGCTGGTGGTGGCCGGTGGGCCGGGGTCCGCAAGCCGGGCGACGATTGGCGTGGTGGTTATTTTCGGGGTGTCGCTTTCTACGCTGTTGTCTTTGTATGTGGTGCCGGCGTTTTATTCGTTGATTGCGCCGTTTACGCGGTCGCCTGAGGCGTTGGCGCGGGAGTTGGAGGAGTTGGAGGCGCGGACGCCGTCGGTTGGGGGGCACGCTTGAGGCGCTTCGTGTTCTGCTGATGGTGTACGTGCGGCGTCCGGGGCCAGGCCCTTGCCCGGGGGACGCCAAAGACTGCATCCCTGCGTGTCTCGTTGGGCGACGTCCCTGTCGCCCAACGCCCCCGGGCAAGGGCCTGGCCCCGGACGCCCGATAGGTCGGCGCGGGGCTGGGGGGGGGAGAGCAAGGCAAGAGCAAGGGCGTGGCAGTTCGAATTGCTTCTCTGTCGGTGGCTGCGCTGGGGGCGTTGTGCCGGCAGAATGGGGTAGCCCCTGGCGTGGGGGATTTCTTTCAACCAATGGGGGCGCATCGCGTGCAATCGATCATTGAGTGGCTCAATGCCATCATCTGGAGCAAGGCGCTTATTTTCATGTGCCTGGCCGCGGGTCTGTATTTCAGCTTCGCTACGCGCTTCATGCAGGTGCGCGGGTTCGTCGAGATGTTGCGGTTGACGGTGCGCGGGCAGAAGTCCGAGGCGGGGGTGTCGTCGTTCCAGGCGCTGGCGATGTCGATGGCCGGGCGTATCGGTATCGGCAATATCGCGGGTGTGGCCACGGCCATTGCGTTCGGTGGGCCGGGCGCGATCTTCTGGATGTGGGTGATGGGCTTCCTCGGGGCGTCGACGTCGTATATCGAGTCGACGCTGGCGCAGATCTACAAGGTCAAGGACGCTGACGGGCGTTACCGCGGTGGTCCGGCGTATTACATCGAAAAGGCGATGGGCTTGAAGTGGTATGCCATGGCGTTCGCCATGGCCACGATCGTGGCGACCGGTTTCTTGATGCCGGGCGTGCAGGCCAATGCGATTGCCGATAGTGCGGCCAATGCGTGTACCGGTACGTCGCTGTGCGGGGCGCTGGATGGGCAGTGGATGGGTCTGCCGGCACGTGATGCGTTCAAGTTGGGGCTCGGCGTGGTGGTGGCCTTGATGCTGGGGGTGATCATCTTCGGCGGGGTCAAGCGCATTGCGAATTTTGCCGAGGTGGTCGTGCCGTTCATGGCCGCTGGCTTCATCCTGATGGCGGTCACGGTGATGGCGCTCAATGCTGAGCGGGTGCCGGGCATGTTCGCGCTGATCTTCACCAGCGCTTTCGGCAGCCATGCCGCTTTCGGTGCATTGATGGGCCTGGCGGTGGAGTGGGGTGTCAAGCGTGGCATCTACGCCAACGAGGCCGGCCAGGGTACCGGGCCGCATGCGGCGGCGGCGGCCGAGGTGTCGCACCCGGCCAAGCAGGGCTATGTGCAGGCGTTCGCGATCTACGTCGATACGATGTTGGTGTGCACCTCGACCGCGTTCCTGGTGCTGAGTACCGGCATGTACAACGTCCAGGCGCCGGATGGCGGCGCGCCGTTGTTCCTTGGCGTGCCGGGCGTGCAGGAAGGGCCGGGCTTTGCGCAGGCGGCGGTGGAATCGGTGTTGCCGGGCTGGGGCGCGGCCTTTGTGGCGGTGGCGCTGTTCTTCTTCGCCTTCACCACCATCATGGCCTATTACTACATGGCCGAAACCAACCTCAGCTACGTCAACAACAACCGTCATCGCCCGCTGGCGGTGCTGGTGCTGCGGCTGGGCATCCTCGGCATGGTGATCTTCGGCGCCTTCCACAATGCCAGCCAGGCCTGGGGGTTGGGCGATATCGGCGTGGGCCTGATGGCGTGGCTCAACATCATCGCCATCCTGATCCTGCGCAAGCCGGCATTGCTGGCGCTGCGCGACTACGAGCGGCAAAAGAAGCTGGGCCTGGATCCGGTGTTCGACCCGGACGTGCTGGGCATTCGCAATGCCGACTTCTGGAAGCGGCGCGCCGACTGAGCGCTGCGATCGCCGCTGGCCGCCGCCGCGCACGGATGACGTACGCGGCGGTGGGCGTCATCATGGCGGCCTGGGCCGATCCCTGGCCCGTCCTCAGGAACTTGCAGTGAACGATCCCTGGAAATCGCGGCGGCCGCCGCGTCCTGCCGACGCGGAACGGCGTCCGGCCGCACGCTCGCCCTATGGCGCACGCGAGGGCGGTGGGAGCGGCCACAGCGGCGGTACCGGTGGGGGAGGCGGTCCTGCACGCGGCGAAGAGTTGCGGCTGTATGGGCTGAACGCGGTGCTCGCCGCGTTCCAGCGCCGGCCTTCGGCGTTGCGCAAGCTGTATCTGGCCGAGGCGATGATCCCCAAGGTGCAGCCGCTGTTGAAGTGGTGCGTGGCCAATCGCGTGGGTTATCGCGTGGTGGAGGCGGGCGACCTGGACAAGCTCGCCGCCAGCCAGCACCACGAGGGCGTGGTGGCCGATGTGCTGCGCGAGCCGGTGCCGGCACTGGCCGATTGGCTGCCGTCGCTCAGGCGCGGGCCGGCGCTGTTGCTGTGGCTCGATGGAGTCGGCAATCCGCACAATTTTGGCGCCATCCTGCGCTCGGCGGCGCATTTCGGCGTGACTGCGATCTTGCTGCCGGAAAACTCCCCGCTGGCGCTATCCGGGGCGGCGGCGCGCGTGGCCGAAGGCGGGGCCGAGGCGGTGCCGTTGGTGCGTCTGCCTCGGCCGGCGCTCGCCGATGAGTTGTTGCACGATGCCGGCTTCGTCATGGCCGCGACCTTGGTCGAGGGCGGCGAAGATCTGTTCGCCACGCGCCTGCCGCCGCGGCTGGTTTACGTGATGGGTGCAGAGGGCGAGGGCATGGATCGCGCGCTGGCCCAAGCGTGCGACCTGCGCCTATCCATTCCCGGAACCGGTGCGGTGGAAAGCCTCAACGTGGCCAGTGCGACGGCGGTGCTGCTGGCGCACTGGCGAGGGCACCAGACCGGCTGACGCCGGCGTCCGGGCGCCTTCTCCCGCGAACGGGAGAAGGGCCTGCCGGGATTTATTCGTTCGGCGGCTGGGTCGGCTTGTCCTGGCTGCCGAAGCTACCGTCGGCTTCGGCTGCCAGATACGCGAACACCGTGTAGGCCGCCGCGTTCTGCGCCAGCGCCTTGGGGTCGATCTTGTCCAGGGTGTCGTCGGCGGTGTGGTGCAGGTCGAAATAATCGGTTCCGTCCTGCGCCAGCCACGCCCAGGCACCGCCCTTGGCGGCGATCGGGCCGATGTCCGGACCCGGACCGCCCTTGCTCGGCATGTATTCAATGCCCAGCGGCGCCAGCACTTCGGCGATCTGCTGGGTCGCTGCGCGCGAGCCGTCGGCGTTGCCCGAACCGGTATTGAAGCCGTAGATGCGGCCCGCGCCGAAATCGCTCTCCGCCCCGATCTGGTGCAGCGGCAGTTCGCCGGCCTTGGCGCGCGCGTCGGCATAAGCGCGGCCGCCGTACAGGCCCTGCTCTTCATTGGCGAAGGCCACCACGCGGATCGTGCGCTTGGGCGCTTGCTTGAGCTGGCCGATCAAATGGCCGGCCGCCATGGTGATGCCAACGCCGGCGCCATCGTCGATGGCGCCGGTGCCCAGGTCCCAGGAATCGAGGTGGCCGCCGATCACCACGACTTCCTTCGGCTTGCTGCGCCCGGTGATCTCGCCGATCACGTTGTACGACGTGGCGGTGCCGTCCCAGCCGCAGTCCAGGTTCACGCGCACCCGCACCGGGCCCTGCGCGGCCAGGCGGGCGAGCTGGTCGGCGTCGGGGCCCGACAGCGCCGCCGAAGGCACCGGCGTCAGGCCATCGTCGAAGCGGGTGATGCCGGTGTGCGGCACCCGGTGCGAGTCGGTGCCGGCCGAGCGCATGAGGAAGCCGACCGCGCCCTTGCGGATCGCCTCGGACGGGGCCCGGCCACGGATGCCGCTGCCGGGGCCGTAGTCGGCGCCATCGCGCTTTTTCTCCATGCGGTAGTCGACGAACGCGATCTTGCCGTCCAGCGAGCCTTCCGGCGCCGCCTTCAGCGCGGCCAGGTCGGGAAAGCGCACGATCTCGCCTTCAACCTTGCCGCCGGGGCTGCCGCCGAGCGCGGTGACATGCAGCGGCTGGGCGTTGGCGCCGAGCACCTGCGCCTGCTCGCTGCGACGCTCCCACTTCGGGAAGGTCACCGGCTCGGTGTAGACCTTGTCGAAGCCCAGCGCCTTGAACTTGGCCTTGGCCCAGGCCACCGCGCGCGCATCGGCTTCGCTGCCGGCCATGCGCGGGCCCACTTCGGTGGTCAGCGATTCGGTGACCTTCCACGCCGTGTCGTCGGCCAGCGCCTGCTGGCGCAGCTGCGTGGCGATATCGATCGCCTTGGCGGGCAGGGCGGTGTTGGTCTCGGCGGCGAGAGCGCCGGAAGTGGCAAGCAGAGCAGCGATGGCGACAGCAAGGCGACGCATGGAAAGCTCCGGACAGGAAAGACCGCGAGCCTAGCAGCGCGCGGCCCCGCTGCCCTGTGCGGGAGGTCACCCTCCCGCGATCTGGCTCACGGCTTCAGCGGATCGCGCGGGACCGGATCGTGCTTGAGCGAGTCGCGGATTTCGCGCAGCAGCAGCACTTCTTCGCTCGGGCCGGCGGCGGCCTTGTGGTGATGGGTCAGCCGGTTGATCACCTTGATCACCATGAAGATCGCGAAGGCGATGATGATGAACTGGATGATGGTATTGATGAAGTCGCCGTAGGCGATCACCACCGGCGGGATTTCCTTGCCGTCGGCGCCGATCCGTGCCGGCGCCAGCACCCATACGAGCTTTGAAAAATCGATCCCGCCGATCATCAGGCCGATCGGCGGCATGATCACCTTCTCGACCAGCGCGGTGACGATCTTGCCGAAAGCGGCGCCAATCACCACGCCGACGGCGAGGTCGATGACGTTGCCGCGCATGGCGAATTCCTTGAACTCCTTCAAAACGCCCATGGCGTGCTCCTCGTGGTGGGAAGAGGGAATGCTAGCCGCTGCGATGTCAGCGTGCGATCACGCCATGGCGCTCGGCCACGTTCTCCAATCGCGCGCTGAAGCGATCGCCCGGCTTGAGCGCGGCCACGCCCGCCGGGGTGCCCATGAAAACCAGGTCGCCGGCCTTGAGCGCATAGAGCTTGGACAACTCATGCAGGATCTCCGGCACGTTCCAGATCATCTGGTCCAGCAGCGATTGCTGGCGAACTTCGCCGTTGACTTCGAGCGACAGGTTCAACGCTTCGAGCGCGCCGACTTCGCCGGCATGCACCAGTTCGCTGACCGGCGCCGAATAATCGAAACCCTTGGCGATATCCCACGGCAGACCCTTGGCCTTGGCGGCCGCCTGCAGGTCGCGGCGGGTGAGGTCCAGGCCGACGCCGTAGCCATAGACCAGCGCCTCGGCTTGCGCCACCGGCAGCACGCCCGCGGGCGCGTCCTGGCCTAGCGCCACCACCAGTTCGACCTCATGGTGCAGGTCCTGGGTGCCCGAGGGATAGGGGATCTCATCGCCATGGCCGATGACAATCGCATCGGCCGGCTTCATGAAGAACACCGGCTGGCCGCGCTCGGCCTTCGAAGCCGGCGCCTGCGCGCCCATTTCGCGGGCGTGGTCGGCGAAGTTGCGGCCCACGCAATAGATCCGGCGCACCGGGAACGTTCCGCCTCCCACCACAGGGATACGCGGAATCGGAGCGGAGGGGATCACGTCGGAAGTCATGCGGCACGTCTCGCGGTGGGGAGCGTGCGAGTCTAGCGCGGGGTCATTCGAGGTGGCAGCCGCCGCGCGAACGGCGGCGCCAGCGCCTTCAGCGCGACAGCGGCAACGCCGGCTTGCGCACCACGCGATATTGGCCTTCGACCACGCCGCGGCGGGCCGCCGGCTCGCGCTTGCCGGCGCGGCTGAGCAGCTTCCAGGTCACGCCGACCAGGATCATGGCGGCGCCAACGAAGACGCCGAAGAAGATCAGCACGGCGAGGATCGCCAGGCCGGCCAGCCCAACCGCAAGGCGAACCAGCGGATGGCGGGGCTTACGAGGCTCGAGCAGCGTACGAACGTTGCCGAACTGGAAAAAGGAGGTGCGCATGGGCGGTGGTTTGCCGGGATGAGCCAGGCGCCAGTATCCGGCCCGTGATGGCGGCGTGAGTGAAAAATTGGTTAATCGTTGTGATGCGCTTTGCAATTCAAAGGCTTGCGCGCGCCAAAAAATCGGCACCGGGTCGCCGTGCCACAATGCCGCCCCCTTCGTGCCGTCCTACTGTCATGTCCGCCGCCGATCCTGACCGACCCGTGCTCGCGCGCCTCGACCAAATCGTCGACGGCGGTTTCCTGGAGGTCGAGGCCAGCGTGGACGGCGACGCCGAGTCGCTTCTGCTGTATCGCGAGGGCGACCAGGTGCGCGCCTGGCTCAACATCTGCCCGCATGCGGGCAGGCGCCTGGACTGGGCACCGGGCCAGTTCCTCAAGAGCGCACAGGGGCATCTGGTATGCGCCGCGCACGGCGCCTCCTTCGAGTTGCAGCACGGCGATTGCGTTGCCGGCCCGTGCCGCGGCGACCGCCTGCGCGCGGTGGCCGTGAGCGTGGCTGCCGGTGAAATCCGCCTGGGCTGAGGCCTACAGCGCGCCCGACCAGGTCATCAGGTGGATGACGCCGACCATCACCAGCACATAGACCAGCGACAACGGCGCGCCCACCCGCCATAGCTCGCGCGGGGTGTAGTTGGCCGGGCCGGTGACCATCGAGATCACCGGATTGGAGGCGGTCATCAGGTTGTTGGACGCCGACAACGCCACGATCAGCGCGAACGCGGTCGGGTTGCCACCGACCGCAAGCGCCAGGTTCACCGCGATCGGCACCATCACGATGGTAGCGCCGACATGGCTGATCACCAGCGAGAACGCGGTGGTCAGCAGCGCCAGCGCCAACTCCAGCGCCCACACCGGCACGCCCTCGGGCAGGCGCTCGATGGTGTGGCCGGCGACCCAGGCCGCGGTGCCGCTGCTGTCCATCGCCCAGCCCAGCGGAATCAGCCCCGCCATCAGGAACACGGTTTTCCAGTTGATCGAGGCGTAGGCCTCGTCCATGCGCAACACGCCTGTGATCAACATGCCGGCCACGCCGGTCATCAGGGTGAGCGAAACCGGCAGCTTGGAGGTCAGGGCGATGAGGATGGTGAGGGCGAAGATCGCCATCGCGATCTTGAATTTGTGCGGCCGCTGCTCGCCCTTGGGGTAGTCGGTGACGACCACGAAGTCGCGCGTTTCCGCCGCCTGCGCCAGGTCCTGCCAGATGCTGTGGAACACCAGCATGTCGCCGGCGCGTAGCTTTTCCTGGCGCACGTCTTCGCGGATCACCTGCTTGTCGCGGTTGATCGCCAGCAGGCTGATGCCACTCTGCTTGCGCAGCCGCAGCTCGCCGGCGCTCTTGCCGATGAAGCGCGAGTTGGGTGGGATCAGCGCTTCGGAAATGCCGGCGCGGCTGGGGTTGAACAGGTCGCCAAGGTGGCGCAGGCGCGAAGACATCCGCAGGAATTGGTTCTGCGCGAAATCGGCCACATGTTGCCGCGCGCCCATTACCCCGAGCACGCTGCCCACCCAGATGCGCATGTCTGCCGGCGGCGCCAGCCGGGTGTCGTTGCCGGTCTTCAGCGCCAGCATCAGCGGCGCGTCGTGCACGGCCTCGGCTTCGCCCAGGGTCATGCCGACCAGCGGGCTTTCGGCACTCACCACCAGTTCGAACACGTCGCCTTCGATGCCGTAGGTCTTGGCGAAGTAGCTTTCCGTGCGCGAGGGCGTGACGCCGTCGTTGGCCAGCGTTTCCTCTTCAACGAGCTTGCGGTCGCCGTAGTAGCGGAAATACAGCAGTACCGCGACCAGCAGGCCGACGCCGATCGGCAGCGGCGCGAACATGCGCAGCGGCTCGATGGTGGCCATGCCCGAAGGCAGGTTGTTGTTGGCCGACATCAACAGGTCGTTGAGCAGGATCAACGGCGAGTTGCCGACCATCGTCAGCGCCCCGCCCATCACGATGGCCGCGGCAATGGGCAGCAGCAGCCGCTGCAGGGTCAGGCCGGTGCGCGCGGCCAGGCGCGAGGCCACCGGCAGGTACAGCGCCATCACCGAGGGGTTCTGCATGAACGACGAATTGAGCCCGGAGATGGCCAGGGTCATGGTCATCAGCCGCTTCTCGCTGCCGTGCGAGCGCCGCAGCAGCCACGAGGCCAGCCGGTTCAAGGCGCCCGTGCGCTCAAGCCCGGCGCCGAGAATGGTGGTGGCGATGATGCTGATGACCGCGTTACCGGAGAAGCCGCCGAAGATCTCCTCCGGGGCGATCAGGCCGGTGACGCCGAGTACCACCAGCACGATCAGCGCCACCACGTCGGCGCGGATGCGCTCGAACAGGAACATCGCCATCGTGAAGCCGACCAACGCCAGCACGAGCTTCATGTCGTTGGTCAGCGTCAGCGCGGTTTCCATGTCGCGGCGGGTGTCCTGTGCTTGCTTCGATCAGGTTCGATCGTAGAGCAGATCCCAGACGCCGTGGCCGAGCTTCTGGCCGCGGGTCTCGAAATGGGTCTGCGGGCGCCACTCCGGACGCGGTACATGGCCGCGCGGGCCGGCGCGATTGACCAGGCCCTCGGTGGCGTCGAGCACGTCCCACATCTGCTCGGCGTAGTCCTGCCAATCGGTGGCCGCATGCAGGCGCCCGCCCGGCCGCAGCTTGCGCACCAGCAAGGCGGCGAACGCCGGTTGCACCAGGCGACGCTTGTTGTGGCGCTTCTTGTGCCAGGGGTCGGGGAAGTAGATGCGCACTTCGTCCAGGCTGGCGTCGGCCACTTCCTTTTCCAGCACTTCGACTGCGTCGTGGTGGTACAGCCGGACGTTGTCACTGCCATCGTCGGCCAGCGCATTGAGCAGGCGGCCCACGCCCGGAGCGTGTACTTCCAGGCCGATGTAGTCGCGCGCAGGGTCCTGCTTGGCCGCGAAGCGCAGGGCCGCGCCATTGCCGAAGCCGATCTCCAGCACCTTGGGCGCACTGCGGCCGAACACCGCGTCGAAATCGCGCGGCTCCCCCGTGAAGTTCAGGCCGAAACGCGGCCACGCCTCGTCGAACGCGCGCTGCTGGGCCGGGGTGAAGCGCCCCTGGCGCAGCACGAAGCTGCGGACCTCGCGGCGGCCCTCGGTGACGGTGAAGGGTTTGGGTGGCGCCTTGGCACCGCTGCTGGCGAAAGGGTCGGTCATATCAGCCGATCAGGCCATCCACCGGCGAAGATGCGCTGGCGTAGCGCTTGCGCGGGATGCGCCCGGCCAGGAACGCCTCGCGCCCGGCCTCGACCGCCTTGCGCATCGCGCTGGCCATCAGCATGGGATTGCGCGCACCGGCAATGGCGGTATTCATCAGCACGCCATCGCAGCCCAGCTCCATCGCGATGGCCGCGTCCGAAGCGGTGCCGACACCGGCATCGACAATGATCGGCACTTTCGCGTCTTCGATGATCTGCAACAGGTTGTACTTGTTCTGGATGCCCAGGCCCGAGCCGATCGGCGCGGCCAGCGGCATGACCGCCACGCAGCCGATCTCCTCCAGGCGCTTGGCCAGGATCGGGTCGTCGCTGGTGTAGACCATCACCTCGAAGCCATCGGCCACCAGCAGTTCGGCGGCCTTGAGGGTCTGCACCACGTCCGGGTACAGCGTCTTCTGGTCGCCCAGGACTTCGAGCTTGGTGAGGTTGTGGCCGTCAAGCAGCTCGCGCGCCAGGCGGCAGGTACGCACCGCGTCTTCGGCGGTGTAGCAGCCGGCGGTGTTGGGCAGGATCGTGTAGCGATCCGGCGGCAAGGCGTCGAGCAGGTTGGGCTCGCCGGCGATCTGGCCGATATTTACCCGGCGGATCGCCAGGGTCACGATCTCCGCGCCCGCGGCCTCGGTGGCCACGCGCGTTTCCTCGAGATCCTTGAACTTGCCCGTGCCGGTCAGCAGGCGGGAACGGTAGGTCTTGCCGGCGATCACCAGCGAATCAGGGGGGGTAGGGGTGCTCATCGCACAATTATCACCCATCCCAGGCGGCGCACGCCTCAGCCACCGCCGAGCGCGTGCACGATTTCCACCTGGTCGCCCTCGTGCAACCGATGTTCGGCATGGCGGCCGCGCGGCACGATCTCGCCATTGATTTCGACGGCCACCCGGCGCTCGGCCAGGCCCTCGGCGCCGAGCAGCGCGGCCAGCGTGGTGTCGGCGGCGAGCCGACGCGGTTGCCCATTGAGTTGAATGTCCATGTCATCATTGTCGCATCGCGCGCCAAACCGGCGCGCGCTTTCGTTTCATGCCGCAGTGCAGCGTGAGCACACGCGGACGCAGTGGAAAGATGCACCATTCGCCTGCGTACGCTGGAGCGGGCACCGGTCGCGTCGATCCGCAAGATCCATCAACAGGAGTTCCCGATGTCTTCGTCGTTCCGTCCCATTCGCAACCTCATGGCCGTGGCCATTGCCCTGGCGTCGGCGCCGGCTTTTGCCGAAGCCACCTTCGACCAGACCGTTTTCTTCGGCGACAGCCTCACTGACAGCGGCTACTACCGCCCGTTGCTGCCGGCTGCCGTCCAGCCGGTGACCGGCAAGTTCACCACCAATCCGGGCTGGGTGTGGTCCGAGTACGTGGCCGATTACTACGGCACCAACGGCGCGCCGAATGGCAATGGCCAGACCGGCGACAACTACGCCGCTGGCGGCGCTCGCGTCGCGGCCACCAACCCGCCGTCTGCCCTGGGCGTGGCACCCTCGCTGACCACCCAGGTCAACCGCTACCTCACCGCCAACGGCGGCAAGGCCAACCCGAACGCCCTGTACACCGTGTGGGGCGGCGCCAATGACCTGTTCGCAATCCAGGCCGGCGCGCCGGTGCAGGCCACGATCGGCAGCGCGGTCACCGCGCAGGTCGGCATCGTCGCCACGCTGGAAAATGCCGGCGCCCGCTACGTCATGGTCCCGACCATCCCGGATATCGGCCTGACCCCGGCCGCACGCGCCGGTGGCGCCCTCGGCATGGCGCAGGGCACCGCCCTGGCCACGGCTTACAACAACGCGCTGTTCGCCGGGCTGCAGACCGCCGGCCTGCGCGTGATCCCGGTCGACACCTTCCACATCCTGCAGGAAATCGTCGCCGACCCGGGCACCTACGGCTTCACCAACGTCACCGGCATGGCCTGCACCACCGCGCTGCCGGGCTGCAACCCGACCAGCCTGGCCGCGCCGAACGCGCAGAACACCTGGCTGTTCGCCGACGGCGTCCACCCGACCACCGCCACCCACCAGATCCTCGGCCAGTACGCGCTGTCGATCCTCGAAGCACCGCGCCTGCAGCAGCTCGTGAGCCACTCGGCCACCGTCACCGGCCGCGCCCGCGCCGACCAGGTTGCCTGGCACCTGGACGGCAAGCCCGAGGCCGACGGCACCCGTTGGTGGGGCAGCGTGCGTGGCGATTACCAGCGCTACGACCATGCCGACCTGTATGACGGCCTGGCCCCGGCCGGCCTGTTCGGCGTCGACTGGAACCGTGGCGACCTGGTGTTCGGCGGCTTCGCCGGCTACGGCCGCATGGATGCCGACTTCGGCAACAGCCGCGGCGATTTCACCCAGGATGCCACCACCCTGGGCGGCTTCTTCGGCTGGTACACCGGCCCGGTGTGGGTCAACGCCCAGGTCAGCTACAGCTGGCTGAGCAACGACATCAACCGCAAGGTTCAGCTGGGCCCGGCCACCCGCGAGCACAACGGCTCGGCCGACGGCAGCAACCTCACCGCCGCCCTCAACGCCGGTTATGAACTGGGCGAGGGCAGCTTCAAGCACGGCCCGGTGGTTGGCCTGACCTGGCAGAAGGTCAAGCTCGACGCCTACGAGGAAAGCAACCCGAGCGCCACCGCCCTCGGCTACGGCGACCAGGACATCGACTCCCTGGTGGGCCGTGTCGGCTGGCAGCTGCGTCTCGACGGCCCGGCGATCAAGCCGTACCTGCAAGTGACCTACGACCACGAGTTCGAAGACAACAAGGAAGCCAGCGCGTGGCTGCAGAGCATGCCGGGCGTGGGCACCTACTACGTGCCGGGCATCGACTTCGACCGCAACTACGCTACTGCCGTCATTGGCGCGCGCACCGGGATGTGGGGTCTGCAGAGCAACTTCGGCGTGACTGCGACCACGGCGCAGAAGGATGCTTCTGACATGACGTTCTTCTTGAACTTCAGTGGCGCGTTCTGACCGGTTGGTTTTCTTTGTGTGTTGAAAGGAGGGCCGGCTTTTGTCGGCCCTTTTTTTTTGTGCTTCGATTTTTTTGTGGCGGTCGTTAGGTTGGGTCGGCTTGCGGATGGGGGGGTGTTGGGGGGCGCGCAGGCGTTGGCGGCTGAAGGGGCCGGCTTGCGGTGCGGGCGCCGCTCCGGCGGGTGGGGCCGTCTCGGTTCCGGCGTACGTCCGTGTACTCAGTCACCGACCGTGGGCCATCCATGGCCCACTGACGGCCCCACCCGCCGGAGCGGCGCCAGGCGCACCAAGTTTCACGCTTCGATTGAGGCGCACCTGGAGAGGGAAAGGGAAGAGCACTTGTCCCTGTTGCCGCAGCGATGTGTGTGGCGATGGCTCCGATGAGTTCACCTCGAAGGCGCATACATTCCGCTTCATTTGGCAACGCAGAATCTGCTCTTTTCTCCTCCCCTCTCCAGCGCGTCTCAAACGAAGTGGGACATCAACGCGCCCTGCGCCTGCCCCCGAGGGGACGGGGCCCGCACCGTGAGTCAAACAACCAACCGCAACGCCTCATTGCGCTGATCAACCCCTCCCCCTAGACTTACGACAACGCCGCGCGGGCGTAGCTCAATGGTAGAGCTGTAGCTTCCCAAGCTACTGACGTGGGTTCGATTCCCATCGCCCGCTCCATCTTCCAGGCCGCGTCGCGCGCCTGAGGCTATACGCCCACCGGGCCGGGCAAGATGCGTCCGGGCCGCTCCGCGACCGGCCGTGATGAAGCTCGCCATCCTCTCCCGCAACAGCAAGCTCTACTCCACCCGGCGCCTGGTCGAAGCCGCGCGCGGGCGCGGCCATACGGTGCGCGTGCTCGATCCGCTGCGGTGCTACATGCGCATCGCCGCCGGCAAGTTCTCCATGCACTACAAGGGCAGGGCGATCACCGGTTTCGATGCGGTGATCCCGCGCATCGGCGCCTCGGTCACCCGCTACGGCACCGCGGTGCTGCGCCAGTTCGAGATGATGGGCACGTTTACCCCGAACCCGTCCGACGCCATCCTGCGCAGCCGCGACAAGCTGCGCGCCCATCAGCTGCTGGCCGCCGAGCGCATCGACATGCCGGTGACCGTGTTCGGGGACAACCCCGACGACACCCAGGACCTGCTCTCCATGCTCGGCCCGCCGCCGCATGTGGTGAAGCTGAACGAGGGTGCCCAGGGCGCCGGGGTGATCCTCACCGAGAAGGCCAGCGCATCGCGCGGCGTGGTCGAGGCGCTGCGCGGCCTGTACGCGAATTTCCTGGTGCAGGAATTCATTGGCGAGGCCGAAGGCGCCGACCTGCGCTGCTTCGTGGTCGGCGACCAGGTGGTGGCGGCCATGCGCCGGCAGGCCGCCGAGGGCGACTTCCGCTCCAACCTGCACCTGGGCGGCAGCGCCCAGGCCGCCGTGGCCAGCGAGCAGGAGCGCGAGGTGGCGGTGCGTTCGGCCCGGGCCCTCGGCCTGCAGGTGGCTGGCGTGGACCTGATCCGCTCGCGCCGTGGGCCGCTGGTGCTGGAGGTCAACTCCACCCCGGGCCTGGAAGGGGTCGAGGGGGTCTGCGGGGTGGACGTGGCCGGGGCGATCGTCGCCCGGATCGAAGCGGCCTTGGCGGCCGCCCGGTCTCCGGCAACTTCTTAGTAAAAATTTAACGACGGTTTAATTGGTGGGCCGCTAGCCTCTACCAGACCGCAGCTCTGCCCTCGCAGGAAAACGGTAAATCGGGATGTTTCGGCCCAGGCGCTGGCCGCGCCTGGGCCTTTTTCTGTCCGGCGGGCCCCATTGGCGCGATTTACCGCGTCTGGTTCATGGATTACAGTCGGGTTCGTCTTCTACCAGGATGGTGGTCCATGAAATTGCTTGTCCGTGCGCTTGTTTTGACTTCTTTTGCCCTCGCTGGAAATGCCTGGGCGGCTGCAACCCAGCCTCCGCTCGACCTGCATAACTCCGCGGACGTAGTGGCCAAGCAGTTGCAGACGATCAACGCTCAAATGAATGACGGCAAGACGTATTCCGAGATTTCGGCGGAAGACCGTGCCCGGGTACGCGAGGCCTTGGGCCGGATCACTGGCGCGCTGGAAGTGGCCGGCGGCCGCCCGCTGACTGCGCAGGTTGAAACCGAGGCCTTCAACGATCAAGAAGTAGTCAACTCGATCCTGACCAACGCCAAGGAAGACAGCCGCCTGGTATGTCAGCGCGAGCGCCAGGTCGGTTCCAATCGCATCACCTCGCAGTGCATGACCGTCGCTGAGCGGCGCCGGCTGCGCGAACAGGGCCAGCGGGCTACCCGCGACATGTCGCAACGCCAGCTGCAATTCGACCCGCGCACGAACTGATCGGCCGGAACGACGAGCGCACAGCGCTGCTGCGCGCTCGTTGGATAAAGGAGCTATCGGCGTGCAACTTTACGGCGCCGGACGTGTCTCAGCCTTGGAGCGCCCCGTGCCGTGAAAGGCATCTTGACGAGGGCGAGGGATCATAGCCGCCTTGTCCGCGTCCGCAGACCGGTCGGCTCGAATGTGCTTCTCCCAATGCATGACAGTGGCGCAGCGTCGCCGGGTCGAAGCGGCGGGCAGGGATGCCAGGCGAGTTCCGCAGCTGTGATGCACCCGAAAGAACCGTAAAGGAAACAACCAAGTGCGAATTCTGGTAATCGAAGACAACAGCGACATCGCCGCCAACCTTGGCGACTATCTCGAAGATCGCGGACATACCGTGGACTTCGCCGCCGATGGCGTCACCGGGCTGCACCTGGCGGTGGTCCATGACTTCGACGCCATCGTGCTCGACCTCAACCTGCCCGGCATGGACGGTATCGAAGTCTGCCGCAAGCTGCGCAACGAAGCGCGCAAGCAGACCCCGGTGCTGATGCTCACCGCGCGCGACTCGCTGGACAACAAGCTGGCCGGCTTCGACTCTGGCGCCGACGACTATTTGATCAAGCCGTTCGCGCTGCAGGAAGTGGAAGTACGTTTGAATGCCCTGTCGCGTCGCGGCAAGGGCGTGCACACCCGGGTGCTGGAAACCGGCGACCTGGAATACAACCTCGATACACTGGAAGTGCGCCGCCGCGGCAAGCTGCTGCAGCTCAATCCGACCGCGCTGAAAATCCTGCAGGCGCTGATGGAAGCCTCGCCGGCGGTGGTCACCCGGCAGGAGCTCGAAACCCGCGTCTGGGGCGAGGAACTGCCCGATTCGGATTCGCTGCGCGTGCATATCCACGGCCTGCGTGCCGTGGTCGACAAGCCGTTCGACGTGCCGTTGATCCAGACCCGCCACGGTATCGGCTACCGGATCGCCTCACCCGATGCCTGAGCCTGCTGGCGCCGCCGCCCGGTCCGCCGACAAGCGCGGCCGGTACCGCCGGCGGCTGCGGAGTCGAATCATCCTCTCGTTCGTGCTGTTGGGCTTCTGCCTGACCAGCCTGTTCGCGTTCGCCACCAAGTGGACGCGCGCGCGCGTGGAAAACCAGCTCGTCGAAGACGTGATGGAGCGCAACATCGACGAGTACGTGCGCCGGTTCTATGCCGACCCGAGCCACAACCCGCCGGTGCCGATCGACCAGATCCGCGGCTGGGTGTACTCGCGCGACAAGTTCGACCGCGTCTACGAAGAACACCCGGACTGGGTCGACCTCAAGCCCGGCGTCTACCGCATCATCAGCGGCCTGGACGAAGAGGGTCGCCCATTCGCCTACCGCCTGGCGGTGCGCAAGACCGACGAGGCCTGGTTCTTCCTCGCCTACGACATGACCCAGTCGCAGCGCGGCGAGGTGCAGCTCAACCGCACCCTGCTGACCTCGGTGCTGGTCTTCAGCCTGTTGTCGCTGGTGCTGGGGTGGTGGTCCGCCTCGAAAGTGATGCGGCCGGTGTCCGACCTGGCCGCGCGGCTGCGCGCCTATCGCGGCGGCACCAGCGAGCCCAAGCCCCTGGCCCCGCACTTCACCGACGACGAAGTCGGCCAGTTGGCCGAGGCGCTGGATGACTATTCCAACCGCCTGACCGAAGTGGTCGAGCGCGACCGCGAATTCAACGCCGACGTCAGCCATGAGCTGCGCACCCCGCTGGCGGTGATTCGCGGCGCCACCGAACTGCTGCTGGCGCGGCCGCACCTCGACGAGAAAGTGCTGCAGCGCCTGCAACGCATCCAGCGCGCCGAGCAGCAATGCAGCGACTTGATCGGCGCCTTGCTGCTGCTGTCGCGCAACGAGCGCGGGCAGGGCAGCAGCAACGTCGCCAAGGTTGCCGAGCAATTGCTCGAAGCGCATCGCGCCCAACTTGGCGGCAAGCCGCTGGCGCTGTTGCTGGAAGGCGCGCGCGACCGGGTCATCGATGCGCCTGAATCGGCACTCTCGGTCGCCCTGGGTAATCTGATCGGCAACGCCGTCAAGTACACCCAGGAAGGCCAGGTGCGCGTGCACGTATACGAAGACCGGGTGGAAGTGGAAGACACCGGTCCGGGCTTGAGCGAGGAAGATGCCGCCAAGTTGTTCCAGCGTGGCTACCGCGGCACCCATGCCGGGCATTCGCAGGGTGGCGGCATCGGCCTGTCGATCGTCAGCCGCCTGTGCGATCTCTATGGCTGGCGCGTGAGCGTGCGGCCGGGGAAGACGCGCGGCGTGGTGGCGACGTTGTACTTTGCACCCGAAGCACTGCCCAGCGCGTAGGTGCGTCATTAGGCGCCGCTCCGCTCGTCGGGGCGCCGATAAAGGCAATCGGTGAGCGTGTAGGAGGGGCTTCAGCCCCGACCGGAAATCATCGCAACCAACGCAATCGCCGCAGCAAATCCTACGAACTGAGCTCGACGTACATCCGCGCCAACTCGCGCGCCCGCGCTTCCAGGTGGCTCGGGTCGCCATCGTTCACCACCACATCATCGGCGATCGCCAGGCGCTGCTCGCGGCTGGCCTGTGCAGCGATCATGCGGTCGGCCAACGCCGCATCGATCCCGTCGCGCGCCATCAGCCGCGCGCGCTGCAACGCCACCGGGGCATCGATGACCAGAATGCGGTCGAGCCAGGGATAAGTGGCGCGGCCACCGGCCTCGGTCAGCAGCGGGATCGCGGCGATGGCATAGGGGCCACTGGCCGCTCGGCACTGCGTGTGCAGCCGCTCGCGGATCGCAGGGTGGGTGATAGCCTCCAGGGCCAGCCGCAGCTCCTCATCGGCAAAGACCAGCTCGCGCAGGACGCGGCGGTCGAGCGTGCCGTCGGTTTGCAGGACATGGGTGCCGAAGCGTTCGGCAATCCGAGAAAGCACCGGACCCGGCGCCACTACCTCGCGCGCGACCGCATCGGCGTCCACCACGGTGACGCCGAGCGCTTCGAAGTGCTTGCCCAGCGCGCTCTTCCCGGAGGCGATGCCCCCGGTGAGGCCGATGACGAAATCGCTCATCGCCGCGGACCGGACCTAGGCCGGCGCTCAGGCCAGCCCGGACAACCGCATATAGCCGCCGACGATCTGGTCACCCCAGAAGAAGGTGATCCAGCCGGCGATGGCCAGGTACGGGCCGAACGGGATCGGCGTGGCGCGGTCGCGGCCCTTGGCCGCCAGCCAGATCGAACCGATGATCGCCCCGACCAGCGAGGAAATCAGGATGATCGGCAGGATGCCCTTGAGCCCGCACCAGGCACCGAGCGCAGCCAGCAGCTTGAAGTCGCCGTGGCCCATGCCCTCCTTGCCGGTGAGCTGCTTGAACAGCCACCACACCGCCCACAGCGAGAAATAGCCCACCGCCGCGCCCAGCAGGGCCGGCTTGGCGTGCATGTAGAGATTGTCCATCGAACCGATTAGGCCCAGCCACATCAGTGGCAGGGTCAACTGATCCGGCAGCAGCCGGGTGCGCAAGTCGATGCCCGACAGCGCCACCAGATAACAGCTCAGCACGATCGCGCCAAACCCCTGCCAACCGAAGCCAAAGCGCCACACGCTGGCGACCACCAGCAGCGACGTCAGCAGCTCGACCAGCGGATACTGGATGGAGATCGGCGTATGGCAATGCCGGCACTTGCCGCGCAACGCCAGCCAGCTGAAGACCGGGATGTTCTCGAACCAGGAAAGCTTGTGCTTGCAGTGCGGGCAGTGCGAAGGCTCGACCACGATCCCCGGCGGCGGCGGCTCGTAGATATCCGGCTGGTCGAGGATCTCGCGCGCATCGCGCTTCCACTGCCACTCCATGCGCTTGGGCAGGCGCAGGATCACCACATTGAGGAAACTGCCCAGCAGCAGTCCCAGTCCGGCCGCGGCGGGA
>Ga0160435_1000053_pt1 | contig 82130 bp, 64 predicted proteins | sample HID1973K_E0MG_FD_108213 | JGI IMG/M metagenome (GOLD analysis project Ga0160435, IMG submission 108213) | Enriched mosquito-associated microbial communities from UW Madison campus, WI, USA - HID1973K_E0 MG | ecosystem: Host-associated > Arthropoda: Insects > Digestive system > Unclassified ...
GAGAACACGACGGCCCCACCGAACTCCGCAACCTCGCCCACCTCTGCCGCAGACACCACACCCTCAAACACCACTCCGCCTGGCGGGTCAGACAAACACCCGACGGGGTCCTGCATTGGACCAGCCCCACCGGCAGACACCACCCCGACACGCCCGCACGCACCCTCGTCTTCGTCAGTGACGCGGACGACGTCACCAGCTTCACCGATGCTGCGCCCTGCCCCGGTCGCCCGGTGCGCGTGCCGACGACCGCTCAACGACGCGTCGAGACGGTAACGGTGAACTTGGCGTCTCGGGCGACCTGCCGGGTCGGACCCACGATGCGTTCGAGCGTGCTGCGGTAGGCGAGCGGTGAGTTCCACACGCACCACAGCTCACCGCCCCGGCGCAGCACACGTGCCGCGTCGGCGAACAGGCGCGGAGCGACCCGGTCGGACACGGCCGCACCGGAATGGAACGGCGGGTTCAAGGTGATGAACGACGCCGACGCATCGGGTCGCGAGCGCAGCGCATCGTCGCGGACCACGGTCACGCGATCCGCCACACCGTTGGCGATCATCGTCGCGCGCGCGGAGGCCACCGCGACCGCGGACTGGTCCGACGCCACCACACGGACGTCCGGGTGGCGCAGCGCGAGGTGCGCACCGATCACCCCCGTGCCGCACGCGAGGTCGAGGAGCGGGTCATCGGTGCCCCGCACGCCTGCGGCCGCGCGCGCGGGAATGTCGTCCGGGAGGTTCGCGAGAAGGAGGCGCGTGCCGATATCCAGTCGAGCACCGGCGAACGCGCCGCCGAACGCGCAGATCGTGATGCCGTCGACGACGGTCGACGCGGGCTCCGGATCGCGACCATCGTACGGCCGTTGCGCGATGAGCACGCGGGACTTCTGCCGCGCGTGGGTGACGTCGAGCATGGCGAAGTGGGCACGGATGACGTCGTTCATCGCCGTTGACATGTGTTTGATCCGCCCACCGGCGAACACGACGACTCCCGGTGCGGCATGCGCAGCGATCAGCCCCGCGATGTCCCGCAGGGCGTCGAGAGACCGGGGCAGGCGCAGCAGCACGACCTCCGCACCACGGACGAGCTCGGCCGACAGCGGCAGCGCGACATGGCCGGAAACGACTCCGACCGCGGCGGCGTTCGCCTCCAACGCCTGCTCGCCGGTCAGCGCGTCCTGGTGCACGCGCACGCCGCTCGCTCCCGCATGCACCGCCGCGAGGGTGAGAGCGCCGTGCGCGTCGCCGATCACGACGACGGTGCCGCGAGCGGCGGCGGCGCGGGCGCCTGCCGACTCGTCGAGGATGAGCCGGTCGGCGGCGTCCACCGCGACGAGCCCCGGTGCCTCGACGTCGGGGCGACGTCGCAGCGCCTCGAACGGGAACGTCACTCGGCATCCACCCCGTCGGAGTAGTGCAGCTGCGCATCGGCTGCCGACACCTCGTCGCCGATGCGGATGCCGCCCGCGAGCCGTCCCGCGGAACGGAGGTCGCCGAGGGCGGCGACCGTGCGTCGGCGCAGCTCCCAGGGGTCCACCGTGTTGACGTACACCTTCGTGCCGCCCTCGAATCCGGCGGGGTTCGAGATCCGCCACTTGAGGACCACCCGCCAGGGCATCGGCCACGGCGCCCGCGGCGGGCGATAGTGCCACTCCTCGTTCGTCGGCACATGCACGCCGGTCGCGGCGTGCAGCGCATGCACGAGGTCGGACACCGCGCGCACGCCCTCGGGCGAGTGGTCCTGCGGGAGGCTCTGCGCAGAGGTCGAGAAGACCTCGAACGCGGGGTAGCGGTGGCCGACGCCCGCCACGGCGACGGCGCCGTCGTTGGCAGCGACCACGAGGCCTTCCGCGATCGCGAGATCGAGGATGCGGTGCTGGTAGAGGCGGTGATCGCTCGCGAGCATCCTCAGCTCGCGGTCGACTTGCGGGCCGTGCTCGTCGATCGCGACGAGCTGCTTGTGGAGATGCTCGAACGAGGCCCCCGCCGGTCGCAGCCAGTTCTGGAACACGGCCACGTAGGCCGCGTGCGGCTGCGCCGCCTGGATGTCGGCGAGGGATGCCACGGTGAACGCGAAGTACGCGGCATGCTCTTCGGGGGTAAGGACGCCCGAAGACACCAGCTCGTCGTCGTGCTCGGCGCCGTCGACGACGTGCCGGCGGGCCACGATGACGTCGTGCGAACCGCCGAGGAGATCGAGCGTCGCCTCCTCCAGCGACACCGTCGTGCCCGACGCCGCGGCCCGGATCGCGGCCAGCTTCTCCAAATGCATGCGCCCGATGGGCTGTGACAGGTACTCCCGCGCCCACTCGATCACCGAGGCGGGCTGGCGGAAGCCGTGATTCTCGCGCCAATACTCCGCCGACACGATCTCGAACAGGTTGCCGAACCGCCGGAACTCGGCGACCGTGTCGTCCACCTCGTCGGCCGGCACGCGTCGCAGCTCCCGGAAGTCGGCCCCGACGAGGCGGGCCTTCTCGGGCGTCGTCTCCAGGTACCGGTCGGTGCAGAACGCGCAGAGGCGACGCTCCTCACCCGGAGCGAGTCGGCGGGGATCGTCGCGGGGCGCCGTCAGGGGGCGGTGAGCGCGGCCGGGGACCGTCCAGACGCGGGTGCCGGTCAGCGGACCGACCTGCTTCACCGTGCCGTCAGGCATCCGCACGATCGCGGACTGCGCCCCATCGCTCACCCCTCCAGCCTATCGAGGCGCACAGGATCCGCGTTCGGCGCCCGTGGGCTGTCCGGCGCGGCTACGCTCGGACGATGAGGACTTTCGCGCGAATCCTGCTCGCCGGCGCCATGATGTTCGCGGGCGCGAGTCACCTCTTCTGGGCGCGGCGCGAGTTCCAGGCCCAGGTGCCCGACCTTGTGACCGACGTGCTGCCGATCGACAAGGACGGCGTCGTCGTGGCATCCGGTGCGGTCGAGATCATGCTCGGGGCGGCGCTCCTCGCGCTGCCGGGGGAGAGGCGCCGCATCGGCGCGATCCTCGCCGCCTTCTTCGTCGCGATCTTCCCGGGCAACATCGCGCAGGCGCTCGACCGGCGGAAGGGGTTCGGGCTCGACAGCGACGGCGCGCGCATCGGTCGCCTGCTCTTCCAGCCCGTGCTCGTCGCCTGGGCGCTCTGGAGCACGCGCCGCTGACGCACAGCACGCCGCGAGCAGGGCGGATCCGCCGGCGAGGTCAGCGGTCGCCGGCCAGCCGCACCCGCACGATGTTGGTGGACTCGTCGAGCTCGGCGACCGCCGGGTACGCCTTCACGAAGTCCGAGAACGAGCGGTGGCCGAGGCCCTTCTCGCTGAAAGACGGATCCATCCGCTTGATGAGGTTCTTCACGGCCGACAGGTGGACCCAGTCGTCGTCCGTGCGCTCCTGCTCGAGACGGAGGGCGCGGGCGAGGAGCTCGGCGGTCGGATCGGCGGTCGCGCGCTTGCGACGGGACACCGGAGCCGTCTCGGCCTTCTTCGCGGGCTCGGGAGCCTGCACGCCCGGCAGCGTGTCGTAGGCATCGAACTGGTCGCACGCCGCCGCGAGCGACTTCGCCGTGGAGCCGGCGACGCCGACGCCGACGACGATCCTGCCGAGCCGCTTGCAGCGCTGGGCCAGCGGCACGTAGTCGCTGTCGCCCGCAACGATGACGACATGGGTGAGGTCGGGCAGGCGGAACATGTCCTCGACCGTATCGACGGCGAGCCGGATGTCGGCCCCGTTCTTCGCGTAGGCGGCAGCCGGGAACAGCTGCACGAGGTCGACGGCGCGCGCCACGAGCTGCGAGCGGTACTCGGCGTTCACGGGGGAGGACCAGTCCGCGTACGCGCGCGTGAGCACGAGCGTTCCGAAGGATGCCGCGTAGTCGATGATCGCGCCGACATCGATCGTCGCGTCCTTGAGCCGCTGGGCGATCTCGGGCTCGCTCGGGTCGTCGGCGATCTTCTGACGGTCGCGCGCGAAGGAGTTCCGGCCGTGGACGCGGTCGTACCAGCTCATGACGATGTTGTCGAAGTCGAGATACACGGCGACGCGATTCTGCGGATCGGGCATGGCTCCAGTGTGTCAGGCCGTCGCCCCGGAAGTGATGCGTTCGGCCACAGCGACCTCATAGACTCGCGGCATGCCCTTCTTCGCACTGCTCGTCGGGGCCGCCATGGTGGTCGCGATCGTCGACATCATCCTGCGCGATCAGAGCCAGGTGAAGCATCTGCCGAAGACGATGTGGCTGATCCTCGTGATCCTCATGCCCCTGCTCGGCTCGATCCTCTGGTTCGCGCTGGGGCGCGAGTGGCCCGAGCGCCAGGCGGCACCGCGGACGCCCCCGTTCGCGCCCTGGGCCTCCGCACCGCCCGCGCCGCCGACGGTGCGACGCGAGCAGCGCTCCACCGAGCAGCAGCTGGCCGACCTGGAGCGCGAGATCGAGGAGGACCGGCTGCGGGCCGAGCTCGCCCGCCGCCGTGAGCAGCAGGGCGAGCCCGGCCGGGACTAGGCTCTCGCTCCGCCGCTGCGCAGCCGCGACAGCGCGTCGACGGTCGCCGCGAGGATCAGGACGCCGCCGGTCACCAGAAGGTTGATGCCCGCCTCGAGACGCAGGAGGGCGAGGCCGTTGATGATGACGGCGATCACGAGCGCGCCGATCGCCGCGTGGACGAGGCGCCCGCGTCCGCCGAAGAGGCTCACGCCGCCGACCACTGCGGCCGCGACGCCCGAGAGGACGATGTCGCGCCCGGCCGCGCCGTCGACCGAGCCGATCCGCGCCTGGGCGAACAGGCCCGCCACGACGGCGAGACCCGAGCAGATGACGAAGCACCACCACTTGATCCACCGCACCTTGATGCCCGAGCGGCGGGCGGCTTCCGCGTTGCCGCCGATCGCGTACACGTAGCGGCCGAACCGGGTGCGATCGAGCACGAACGTGCCGATCCACAGGATCGCCAGGACCACCGGCACGATGATCGGCACACCCTCGATCGGGATGACCGACTGCGAACGGTTGAGGTTCAGGATCGCGACGGCTGCGCCGCCGAGCACCGCGATGACGATGAGCTTGATCCACACGAGCGAGATCGCCCGGTTGGGGACTCCGGCCCGCGCGCGTCGTCGACGATCCCAGACGGATGTCGCTCCCGAGATGAGGAGCATCACGCCCAGCATGACCCAGCCGCCCCACACGGGGAGCCGGCCGTTCTGCAGCGCGATCACCTCGGGGGCGTTGATCGGGTAGAGCCCGCCCGCACCGATGATGAGGAGCGCGAGGCCCTGGTAGCCGAGGAACAGGCCCAGCGTCACGACGAACGACGGGATGCCGACCCGTGCCACGAGGAACCCGATGAGCGCTCCGGTCGCGATGCCGACCGCGAACCCGGCAGCCAGGGCGAGCGGCCAGGGCACGCCGCCCTTGACGTTCAGGACGACGAACGCGGCCATCGATACGCCGCCGGTGACCCCTGCCGACAGGTCGATCTCGCCGAGCAGCAGGACGAACACGAGCGCCATCCCGAGCACGACGAGCGCCGCCGACTGGTTCATGAGGTTCGCGAAGTTGATCGGCGTCAGGAAGAACGGGCTCAGCGAGCCGAAGAGGATGGCGAGGAAGATGAGGCCGGCGATCGCGGGGAGGGCGCCCATCTCGCCGCCGCGCACGCGCTGCCACCACGCGCTCAGCTGCTCGCCCAGTCCGCCCTCGACGCCGCTGCCGATGAGGTCGCTCGCGACGGGGTCGGGTGCCGCCGCGGTGCGCTCGGTCGTGGTCATGCGTCTCCTCCGATGGCGATGGTGCTGGTGCCGATCAGATCGACCCCGGCGGGCACCTTGGTGCCGGTGATGTAGCCGACGATCTCGTCGCGGGTGGTCTCGGCGGTGCGCACCTGCGCGACCATCTGACCGAGGTAGAGGACCGCGATGTCGTCGGCGACGGCGAAGACATCGGTCAGGTTGTGGCTGATGAGCACGACGGCGACGCCCTGGTCGCTCAGTCGCCGCACGAGGTTCAGCACCTGCTCCGTCTGCGCGACGCCGAGCGCCGCGGTCGGCTCGTCGAGGATCACGACACGCGCCTTCTTGAGGACGGCGCGCGCGATGGCGACGGTCTGCCGCTGGCCGCCGGAGAGGGAGGAGACCTTCTGTCGCACCGACTTGACGGTGCGCACCGACAGCGAACGAAGGGTGTCCGAGGCGTCGCGCTCCATGCGACCCTCATCGAAGGTGCCGGCGGCGAGCTCCTCGCGGCCGAGGAACATGTTCTGGACGATGTCGAGGTTGTCGCACAGCGCGAGGTCCTGGTAGACGACCTCGATGCCGAGCCCCGCGGCATCCCGCGGCGTGTGGAGCGTCGCGTGCTCCCCGTCGAAGAGCACTTCGCCGTCGTCGTACGGCTGAACGCCGGCGAGGCCCTTGATGAGCGTCGACTTGCCGGCGCCGTTGTCGCCGACGAGGGCGGTCACCTGGCCCGGCATGACGACGAGGTCCACGCCCTTGAGGACGCTCACCGGCCCGAAGGCCTTCTTCACCCCGCGCAGTCTGATGATCGGTTCTGTCATGTCCCGCTTCCTTGCGATGTCATGGGATACGTGCAGGGAGGCGTCGCGTCTGCGACGACGCGACGCCTCCCGTTGAGGGTGGTTACTCGACGCCGAACTCCGCGCACTTGTCGGCGAGGCTCACACCGTCGATGTCGCCCGTGCAGATCTCCGCAGCCGAGGCGTCACCGGCGGCCACGACATCCTTCACCTGCTCCGGTCCGACCAGCTGAGGAGCCACCGCGATGTACGGGGTGCCGTCCTCGAGCTTCTGATCGGCGGCGACCGTCTCGCCCTTGAGGAGAGCGGTGGCGACCTCGACGGCCTTGTCGGCCTCGAGCTTCACCGGCTTGTAGACCGTGGCCGTCTGCCATCCCGTCAGGATGTTGCGCAGTCCTTCGAGGTTCGCGTCCTGGCCGGACACCGCGACGCCTTCGAGTCCCTTGTCCTGCAGGACCTTGATGACGCCGTCGGCGTTGGTGTCGTTGGCCGCCCAGACGCCGTCGACCTTGCCGTCGTTGGCCGTGAGGGCCTGCTCGAAGTTCGTCTGCGACTTGGCGCCGTCCCAGACGCCCGTGGGCTCGGCGACGGCCTTGACCCCGGCCGCCTCCATGACCTCGACCGCGCCCTCGCGGAACATCGCCGCGTTGCCGTCGGTCGGGTCGCCGCCCATGTAGAACACCTGCGCGGTGGCGGGATCCTTGCCGGCGGTCTTCAGGCCGTCGAGCACCGTCTGGCCCTCGAGACGGCCGACCTCGACGTTGTCGAACGAGACGTAGTAGTCGGCCCCGGCGAACGGGCGGTCGTACGCGATGACGGGGATGCCCTGGCCCTTGGCCTTGGTCGCGACGCCCTCGGCGGCGCCGTTGTAGTCGACGAGCAGCATCACGCCGCAGCCCTGGGTGAGCTGCTGGTCGGCGATCGTCGCGTACTTGGACACGTCGCCCTGCGCGTTCTGAATGTCGACCTCGAACCCGGCGCCCTCCAGCCCCTCCTGCAGGTACTTCCGGTCGAAGTTCTCCCAGCGCGGCGAAGAGGCCGCATCGGGGAGGATGACGCAGGCGCGCCCGGCCTCGGGAGCCGGCTCGTTGCCGTCGGTCGAGCTGGGGCTCGGGGTTCCCCCGCCGGCACAGCCGGCCAGGAGGAGGACGGCGCTGCTGAGGGCAGCGGCGGCCAGGAGTGCGGACTTCTTCATCATTCGCCTTTCCACATCGAAATCGCGAGTCGGAGGAGGCGCGTCGTCGCACCGCCTGGTGATGATCCTGATGAGTTCATCTCTTGGAGTCAAGACATGAACATAAAGAACACATATCGGTCTCGCATCGTTTGGGGGGTGAACGCAGCGGATGCCGGGGCGTCAGCCGCGACCGGCAGCCGCGCGCGTGCGACGGGACAGCGAATCCACGATCACCGCGAGGACGAGCACGACGCCGGTGACGACGAACCGCACCGAGGAGTCGAGGTTGAGGAGGGTGAGCCCCGAGCTGATCGACTGGATCACGATGACCCCGAGCAGCGCGGCGAAAGCCGTGCCGCGTCCTCCGAAGAGCGAGACGCCGCCGATCACGGCCGCGGCGATCGCGTTCAGATTCGTGTCACCGGTGCCGGAGCTCTGATTGGCCGCGGCCAGGCGGGCCGCGGCGAGCACGCCTCCGACCGCTGCGAGGGTGGCGCACAGGGCGAACACCGACAGGTAGATCCGCTCCACCCGGATCCCCGCGCGCCGCGCCGCCTCGACCGAGCCCCCGACCGCATAGACCGCCCGGCCCCAGCGGGTGCGCGAGAGGAGGAGGTGCATGACGACCACGAGCGCCACGAAGAAGACGAACATGACGCCCACCCCGCGGGAGAGGTTGAGGTACCAGGTGGCGCCGAGGAGGAGGACGAGCAGGATGCCGCTGCGTGCCACGATCTCCCACAGGCTCTGGCTGTCGAGGTTGGCGGCGGCGCGCCGCACGGCCCGACGGCGAAGAGACCAGCCGTATGCGAGGACCGATGCCACGACGAGCGCGTAGGCGACGAGCGGGGGGAGGAACATCTGTTGGGCGAACTGGACGATCCACGAATCGAACGGAAGGTTGATCGAGCCGGTCTCGCCGAGCACCCAGAGCTGGGCGCCGAGGACTCCGAGGAGCCCTGCGAGCGTGATGACGAAGCTCGGCAGCCCGAACCTCGTGTAGAGGAGCCCGTACACGAGGCCGACGGCCGTGCCGGCCGCCACGGCCGCCAGGAGCGCCAGCACGAGCGGCCACTCCGCCTGCACGAATCCGACGGCGAGGACGGCGGCCGCGAGCCCCGAGACGGAGCCGACCGACAGGTCGATCTCACCGAGCAGCAGCACGACGACGATGCCGAGCGCGATGGTTCCGATCGATGCGCACTGCATCGTGAGGTTCACCAGGTTCGTGCTGGAGAGGAAGACGGGGTTCAGCGTCTGGAAGACGCCCCAGATGACGACGAGTCCGGCGATGACAGGGAGCGGCCCGAGGTCGCCGCCGCGCACGCGCGTGCCGAACGACTCCAGCCGCGCACGCAGGGCCGGGCGGTCGACGGCATCCGCGGTCACGGCCTGCCCCCGGGGCGGCGGCGACGCGTCGACAGCGGGATGATGGGGGTGTCGGTACTCGGAGCGCCGTCCGACGCTTCGACGCCCTCGTTCGCCTCGTTCGCCGCACTCTCCGCGGACTCCATGGCTGGCGGGAGCACGGAAGAGTGGCGGCTCATGTCCATCGCGCCGGTGATGGCGGCGATGAGGGTCTCACTGGTCACCTCGGCCGCGGTGAACTCGCCGTTGTTGCGACCGAGCCGGAGCACCACGATGCGATCGGCGACCGCGAGCACGTCGGCCATGTTGTGGCTGATGAGAACGACGCCGTGACCTCGCTCGCGGAGACGCTCGATGAGGTTCAGCACCTCGGCGGTCTGGGCGACCCCGAGAGCCGCGGTGGGCTCGTCGAGGATGACGACCCGCGGCTGCCCGATGAGCGAGCGGGCGATCGCCACCGTCTGCCGCTGACCGCCCGAGAGGGCCGCGACCGGCGTCCGGACCGACGGGATCTTCGCGGCGAGCTCGCGCAGGAGCGTCCAGGTGCGCTGCTCCATGCCCACCTCGTCGAGCGCGCCGTCGGTCGTCAGCTCGCGCCCGAGCCAGAGGTTCGCGACCACATCGAGGTTGTCGCACAGCGCCAGGTCCTGGAACACGGTCGCGATCCCCAGATCCTGCGCGTCGGCGGGGCTCGAGATCTCCACGGCCTCGCCCTCGAACTCGATCGTGCCGGCGTCGGGGGCGTGCACTCCGGCGAGCACCTTCACGAGCGTGGACTTGCCGGCGCCGTTGTCGCCGATGAGGGCGACCACCTCGCCCTCGTCGACCCAGAAGTCCACGTCCGTCAGTGCGCGGACGGCGCCGAAGCGCTTGCCCACGCCGTGCATCGTCAGGACGCGCTCGCGGTGTCTGCCCGTGCGGTGCGGGGAAGCGATCGTCACGGAGTGTCGTCCTCACGGATGCCGGCGGCCGCGCACGCGGCTGCGTACGCGGGAGTACAGATATCTTCGACAGTCCAGAACCCGTCCGCAACGATCGTCGTGAGGATGTCGTCGCGCCGGACGGCAACGGGCACCAGGAGGGTCGCCGGGGTGCCGTCCACCTCCAGTTCGCCGGTGACGGCCCGGCCTTCGACGAGGTCGACTGCCACGTCGGCGGCGCGCCGCGCCTGGGGACGAAGCGCCTTGTAGACGGTCATGTACTGGTCGCCCGTGAGGATCCGCTGGATCGCGGTGAGCTCGGCATCCTGACCCGTCACGATCGGCAGCGGGTCGACGTCGGCGGCCCGGAGCGCTGCGATCGCGCCGCTGGCGGTGCCATCGTTGGCCGCGTACACCGCGGCGATGCGGTCGCCGTACTGGCTGATCTGTCCCGCGACCCAGTCCTGGGCCTTGTCCGGGCTCCAGTCGGGTGTCGAGTACTCCGCGAGCACCGTCACCCCGCGCTCGTCGAGCACGCGCCGCGCTCCCTCGCGGAAGAGCGCCGCGTTGCTGTCGGTGGGGGAGCCGTTGACCATGAGGATGCCGCCGTCCTCACTCCCGTCCGCCGCGAGCGCGTCTCCCAGCGCCTCGGCCTGGAGCTCTCCCACGCGGACGTTGTCGAACGAGATGTAGTACGCCAGGCCGCCGCCCTCGACGAGCCGGTCGTACGCCACCACGGGGACCCCCTGCGCGGCGGCGGCGCTCACGATGGTGGCCGCCGCCTTCGCGTCGACCGGGTCGAGCACGAGGACCTTCACCCCTGCCGCGAGGGCCGACTCCGCCTGCTGCTGCTGCTTCGCGGCATCCTGATCGGCGTTCGCGTACAGGACGTCGTAGTCGCCCCGCTCGGCGACCCGCTCCTCGAAGACCGGCCGATCGAACGTCTCGTAGCGCGCGGTCTTCTTGTCGGGGAGCAGCAGCGCGATCTCGGGGGTCCCGCCGACCGGTGCGCACGAGGTCAGCGGGGCAGCCGCGAGCGCCGCGAGCGCGAACGCCGCGGTCAGCAGAAGAGTGCGACGCTGCACGGAAGGAGTCTCCTCGAGTGGGGCCCGCCTCAAGCCAGGCGGGCGGTGACCTCGGCGTCCAGCCTCACATGGTCCAGCGCCATCGCGATCGCGCCACGCGTCTCTCCCCATTCGCCGAACGACGACGACACGATCTCGGGGAGTCCGCCCGTCGCTGCGAGAGCCGAGCGCGCGAGGGCGTGCCGCATCGGGGCGAGCAGGATCTCACCGGCCTGCGCGAGCTCTCCGCCCACGATGATCAGCTCGGGATCGAAGAGGTTGCACAGGCTCGCGACGGCGATGCCGATGTGACGGCCGGCATCGGCGATGACCCGGTGCGCGGCGCCGACGCCGGCATCCGACGCGGCCAGCAGGTCGGCGAGGCGCTGCATCCCCTCGCTCGCGGGGAAGAGGGCGAGCAGCGCGGGCGCGGCGGCGTACATCTCGAGGCAGCCGCGGTTGCTGCAGCGGCAGACGGGGCCGTTCTCGTCGATGGTCACGTGCCCGATCTGCCCCGTCTTGCCGCTCACCCCGCGGAAGAGGTCGCCGTCGACGATGAGGCCGGCGCTGATGGTGTGGCCGACCCGCACGAACACCGAGGAGCTCGCGCCGCGTCCGCTCGCCTCGCGCGCCTCGGCGAGACCGCCGAGGTTGGCCTCGCTGTCGACGAACACCGGACGTCCGATCCTGGCGGAGAGGCTCGCGGCCACGTCGATCCCCTCCCAGCCGGGCAGGAGGCCGGGCGTCGACACCATGCCGGTGCGCGGATCGATGGGGGCGGGGAGCGCGACGCCGACCGCGAGGAGGTCGCCGAGCGAGCCGCCGAGGGACTCGACCATGTCGCCGAGGAGCAGCGTCAGCCGGTCGAGCTCCGCATCGTGACGGTGGCCGGGAGCGAGCGGGACGACGGTCTCGGCGACGGTGGCCCGGGTCGCATCGGCGATCGCGATGTGCAGCTGCCGCGTGCTGAAGTGCGCCCCGGCGACGAGGCCGACCCGCCGCGCCAGGGCGACGAGCGTCGCGCGCCGGCCGCTGCGCGACGTGAAGGAGGTGTGGAGGACGCCGGCGGAGGTGAGCTCCTTGACGATATTGGACACCGTCGCGGGGGAGAGGCCGGTGCTCCCGGCGAGCTCGATCTGCGTCAGGCGCCCATGCCGCTTGAGGGACTCGACGACACGAGTCCTGTTCGCTTCCCGGAGCGACGATTGCGAACCGGGCGGAGTGTTGCGGCGTACCACGATCGACACTGTACCCGCTGGGCGCCGGGGAGGCTGCAGATCGGGGCGCTGATCAGCCCTTGTCGGGGTAGACGACGCCCACCTGCGCGCGGATCTCGTCGAGCGCCGCCATGATGGCGACGCTCTCGGCGAAGGGCAGCAGCTCGCTGTCGTTCTCGCCCCGGGCGATGAGCTCCTCCGCATACAGCGCCTGGAACTGCATGCCCCGGCCCTCGACCTCGGACCGGTACTCCTCCCGAACCTCGCCGTCGGGGGTGACGACCCGGAACGAGGTCGGCGTGTACCAGACGCGATCGATGTCGAGGCGCGCCTCGGACCCGACGATGCTCGCCGTGTTCGGGCCCGCGCCGCGCGAGGACGTCACGAACGACGAGAGCGCACCGCCGGCGTGCACCATCGACGCCACGACCTCGCTGTCGGCGCCCGTGTCGGCGAGGCGCCCGAGCGCGCGGATGCCGGTGGGGGCACCGAGGATGTCCCAGATGAACGAGACCGGGTAGATGCCGAGGTCCAGAAGCGCCCCGCCGCCCAGGGCGAGCGCGTTCAGTCGGTGCTCGGGATCCGCGGAGATCCGCTGCGTGTGGTCGGCGAACACCGTCCGCACCTCGCCCAGCGTCCCGGCGCGGACGATCTCGCGCACGCGGACCATGTGGGGGAGATAGCGAGTCCACATCGCCTCCATCGCGAGGAGGCCCGCATCGGCGGCGAGGTCGCGCAGCGCCGTGGCCTCGTCGGCGTTCAGGGTGACGGGCTTCTCGATGAGGACGTGCTTGCCGGCCTGCAGGGCGAGCGCCGCGTCCTCGAAGTGGCGGCTGTGCGGGGTGGCGATGTAGACGATGTCGACGTCGGCATCCTCGACGAGGGCCTCATAGGAGGAGTGCGCGTGGGAGATCCCGAACTCGTCCGCGAAGGCCTGTGCGGCGTCGGGGCGGCGCGAGCCCACGGCGGTGACATCGCGCCCCGCCGTCCGCAGGTCCTGGGTGAAGGCGTGCGCGATCCCGCCCGTGGCGAGGATTCCCCATCGAAGTCCGGTCATGGGTCGAGCCTATCGATGCCGGACCCGCCGAGGCGTCCGGTCTCGAAGCTTCCGGTCCTAGGCTCGACGGGTGACCACCGACCACGCCGATGCGCCCTCGCGAGACGCCGTCGAGCGGTTCCGCGAGCTGCTGCGGATCCCGACCGTCTCGCACGCGGACGAGTCCCTCATCGATCCGGCGCCCTTCGACCGCTTCCTCGAGACCGTCGAGCGGCTCTACCCCGCGCTCCACACGGTGCTCGAGCGCGAGGTCGTCGACGGCTACTCCCTGCTCTATCGCTGGCGCGGACGAAATCCCGCAGCAGAGACGGATGCCGCCAGCAGCGGCCCTCTCGTGCTGATGGCCCATCTCGACGTCGTGCCCGTCGTCCCCGGGGAGTGGGCGCACGACCCGTTCGCCGCCGAGATCGTGGGCGAGGGCGACGACGCCGAGATCCACGCGCGCGGCGCGATCGACGACAAGGGCTCGCTCGTCGCGATCCTCGAAGCCGTCGAGCAGCTCGTCGTCGCCGGCCACACTCCCTCCGCGGACGTCTACCTCTCGTTCGGGCACAACGAGGAGACCGCCGGCGGCGGGGCGCGCGCGATCGTGGCGATCCTCCGTGAGCGCGGCGTGCGACCCGCGCTCGTCCTCGACGAGGGCGGTGCCGTGGTCGACGGCGTGATCCCCGGGGTGGCCGTGCCGACAGCCATGGTGGGAGTCGCCGAGCGCGGCGTCATGACCCTGCTGCTCACGGCGCGCGAGGCAGGCGGCCACGCGTCGACGCCGCCGGCGGTGCCGGCGACGGCCCGCCTCGCGCGGGCGATCCACCGGGTGCACCGGCATCCGTTCCCCATCCGGATCGCGCCACCGGTGCGCGCCCTCTTCACGACCATCGCCCCCCACGCTCCGCAGCCGCTGCGGTGGGTGTTCGGCCACCTGGGCCTCACCGGCGCGCTGCTCGCGCGCGTCTTCCCGCGCCTGGGTCCAGAGATGAACGCGATGGTGCGCACGACCGCGGTCGCGACGCAGCTCGCGGGCGCGCCGGGCGAGAACGTCCTCGCCACGACCGCCCGGGCCGCTCTCAACATCCGGCTCCTCACCGGCGACACGGTGGCCTCCGCCGCCGCGCGGGTGCGCCGGGTCGTCGCCGATCCCGCCGTGGAGATCGAGGTCCGGCACGGCTCGGACCCGTCGCCCGTATCGCCCTGGCGGGGTGAGGCATGGCGGCGCCTCGCGTCGGCGGTCGCCTCGGCCCTCGGCGAGGACATCGTGACGACGCCCTACATCCAGCTGGGGGCCAGCGACAGCCGGTGGTTCACCGCGATCAGCGACAGCGTCTACCGGTTCACGCCGTTCCATCTGACGCGTGCCGAGCGCGACGCCCTCCATTCCCACGACGAGCGGATCCGCGTCGGCGTCTGGCTGCGGGGGATCGGCTTCTACCGCGCGCTCATCGCCGCGACGTGAGGGGCGGGGGCACGTCGCCGAGCCCCAGCAGGAACTCCAGGATCTGACGCGCGGGAGCGGCGCGCCGCGGTCCGCGACCGAACTCCCACTCCGCGTCGGTCGCCCTGAGCGTGCAGCCCGACACGACCGCGCGCCGGTCGAACGGTGCGCGCGTCACGGCGTAGAGGGCCACGGCGCCGCTCGTCACCGGGTCCAGTTCGACCGCCTCGGTCCCCGCGAGGCGGAGGAGGGCGCGCACAGCGTCGGTGAGGGGTCGGATGCCGCGAGGGGCACCCGTCGCGATCGCCTCCGCCACGGCGGGCAGTGCCGTGCCGGCGAACTCGCGATCGAGCCGCGCCTCGGCCAGGAAGGCGGCGGCCCGCTCCGAGTCCCCGGACTCGTCGTTCCGTGCGATCAGCTCGGCCGCGCGCCCGACGACGGCGGCGAGAGCCTGACGGCGGTCGCTCGTGACCGCGGACTCGTCCGCCGTCGGCCTATTGCTGAGCGGCAGGTGTCGGGAGAGGTCCGCCATGGGGCACAGCATAGGCGAGCCCGGGGCGGAGCGTTCCGCCCTTCGCGCGTGTGACAGACGGCAGTTGTCACATGCCCTTCGTCGCCCCCAGCGTGTGACTGTCACATTCCCGAGCGGTGAGATCTCGCGTTTCCGTGCATAATGGCCTCAATCGATGTGACCGTGCACATCGATGAACACGGAGATGCCATGAGCGACGACGCCGGCGCACGCAGGCCCAGCATCCGCGACGTCGCACGTCTGGCGGGTGTCTCGCACCAGACGGTGTCGCGCGTGCTGAACGAGCATCCGAGCATCCGACCCGAGACCCGCGAGCGGGTGCTGGCGGTCATGGCGGAGATCTCCTACAGCCCCAACCGCGCCGCCCGTGCGCTCGTGACGAGCCGGTCGCGCACGATCGGCATCCTCGCCGCGGCAGCCACCCAGTACGGGCCGGCGTCGTCCATCGCCGCCATCGAGGCGGCGGCGCGGGCGCGCGGCTACTGGGTGTCGACGGCGAACGTCGACCCGGCGGAGCCGCAGGCGATCCCCGACGCGATCTCGCATCTGCTCGCGCAGTCGATCGAGGGACTCGTCGTCATCGCGCCGCAGGTGCGCGTCATCCGCGCGCTCACTGCGCAGCCCCTCGACATCCCGTACGTCACCCTCCAGTCGACCGATCTCGACCCGGGTCACACGCTCAGCGTCGACCAGATCGCGGGAGCACGACTGGCCACGCGGCACCTGATCGAGCTCGGACACCGGTCGATCTACCACCTCGCGGGGCCTCAGGACTGGATCGAGGCGGAGGCGCGCATGCGCGGCTTCCTCGAGGAGATGAGCGCGTGGGACATCCCCACGACGGCGCCGATCCTCGGCGACTGGACGGCGGAGTTCGGCTATTACGCGGGGCGTGAGCTCCTTCGCTTCCGCGACTTCACCGCGATCTTCTCGTCGAACGACCAGATGGCGCTCGGGCTGCTGCACGCGATCCGCGACGAGGGCCTGGACTGCCCGCGCGACATCAGCATCGTCGGATTCGACGACATCCCCGAGTCCGCGCACTTCTGGCCGCCGCTGACGACCGTGCGACAGGACTTCGCCGAGCTCGGTCGCCGCTGCGTCGACCTGCTGCTCGGGGGAGGTTCCGAGCGCATCGTGCCCTCGATCATCCCGGAGCTCCTCGTGCGCTCCTCGACGGGTCGCGCTCCCCGCCTCTGAACGCTGTTACGAAGCCGAGACATCGGCGGAGTTGACACACCGGTCGGGGTCATGGCTATAGTTGCGCAATGTGAACGGTCACATGGATCGTCACATCATCCGCGCATTCAGCGAGGGACAAGGGAGTCTGCACAGTGGTGTCATCGAACGACGCTGACCGCTACGTCACCGGCGTGAAGACCGAGGTCGCGATCGCGCGCGTCCGTGCCGAGGTCGCCTCGCTGCACGCGGAGCTCGTGCGGTACGGACTCGTCGTCTGGACGGGCGGCAACGTGTCGGGCCGCGTTCCCGGCGCCGACCTGTTCGTCATCAAGCCCTCCGGCGTCTCCTACGACGACCTGGCGCCCGAGAACATGATCCTCTGCGACCTCGACGGCAACGTCATCCCCGGAACTCCGGGCAGCGAGCGCGCGCCGTCGAGCGACACCGCCGCGCACGCGTACGTGTACCGGAACATGCCCGAGGTCGGCGGCGTCGTCCACACCCACTCGACGTACGCGGTCGCGTGGGCCGCGCGCGGCGAGGAGATCCCCTGCGTCATCACGGCGATGGCCGACGAGTTCGGCGGCCCGATCCCCGTCGGGCCGTTCGCGATCATCGGCGACGACTCGATCGGCCGCGGCATCGTGGAGACCCTCACCGGTCACCGCAGCCGCGCGGTCCTGATGCAGAACCACGGGCCGTTCACGATCGGCGCGACGGCGAAGGATGCCGTGAAGGCCGCCGTGATGCTCGAGGACGTCGCCCGCACGGTGCAGATCGCCCGGGAGGGCGGCGAGCTCCTCCCGATCCCGCGGGAGTCGATCGACGCCCTGTACGACCGGTACCAGAACGTCTACGGACAGACCACCGACGACCGCCGGTAGTCGCGATCGGGGACACCCCGACCCGGCAAGCGGTCACCCACCGAACACCGAGAAACACCGAGAACCCATGACAGAGATGTCCCGGGGAAAGGAACCACAGTGAAGATCAAGAAGATCATGCTGGCCACTGTCGCTGCGGGGGCGCTCCTGCTCACCTCCTGCGCCGGCAACGCCACTCCCGGCGGCACCGAGGGCGGCGACGGAGACGGCGGCCTGATCGGCGTCGCGATGCCGACGAAGAGCTCCGAGCGCTGGATCCAGGACGGCAACGCCGTCAAGGCCGAGCTCGAGAGCCAGGGCTTCACCGTCGACCTGCAGTACGCCGAGGACGACATCCCCACCCAGGTCTCGCAGATCGAGAACATGATCACCAAGGGCGCCGAGGCGCTCATCGTGGCCTCGATCGACGGCACCACCCTGACCGAGGTGCTTCAGAACGCCGCCGACAGCGACATCCCGGTGATCGCCTACGACCGCCTCCTCATGGACACGGAGAACGTCGACTACTACGCGACGTTCAACAACTTCCTCGTCGGACAGCAGCAGGCGTGGACGCTCCTCAACGGTCTCGGCCTCACCGAGCTCGACGGCTCCGCGAAGGCCGATGCGCCCGCCGGTCCGTTCAACATCGAGCTGTTCGCCGGCTCGCTGGACGACAACAACGCGTTCTTCTTCTTCAACGGCGCCATGGACGTGCTCCAGCCCCTCATCGACGACGGCACGCTCGTCGTGAAGTCGGGCCAGACCACGATCGAGCAGGCCGCCACGCTGCGCTGGGACGGCGAGACCGCCCAGAGCCGCATGGAGGACCTCCTCACGGCCAACTACTCCGACGGCACGAAGGTCAACGCGGTGCTCTCGCCCTACGACGGCATCTCGCGCGGCATCATCTCCGCCCTCACGGACGCGGGCTACACCGTCGGCGACGAGTGGCCGACGATCTCCGGTCAGGACGCCGAGGTCGACTCGGTCAAGGCCATCCTCTCCGGCGAGCAGTACGCGACGATCTTCAAGGACACGCGTGAGCTGGCCAAGGTCGCGGCCAACATGGCCGTCGCCCTCCTGAACGGCGAAGAGCCCGAGGTCAACGACACCGAGACGTACGACAACAACGTCAAGGTCGTCCCGTCGTACCTGCTCGAGCCCGTGCAGGTCGTGAAGGACAACGTCGAGTCGGCCCTGGTCGACACCGGCTACTGGACCGCGGAGGAGCTCGGCCTCTAAGCCGGGACCACCTGCGAACCAGGTACATCCGGATGCGGCGGTGGCGGGCCTCGCCCCGTCACCGCCGCATCCGATAGCCTCCCCCCAAGTCCCCACAAGGAAGTCGGAGATCGTGAGCGAAACCATCCTCGAGATGCGTGGCATCACCAAGACGTTCCCGGGCGTGAAAGCGCTGTCGAACGTCAACTTCACCGTTGCGCGCGGCGAGATCCACGCCATCTGCGGTGAGAACGGCGCGGGAAAATCGACCCTGATGAAGGTGCTGTCGGGCGTCTACCCGCACGGCACCTACGACGGCGAGATCCACTACGCCGGCGACGTCGTCGAGTTCAAGAACCTGCGCGACAGCGAGGCCCGCGGCATCGTCATCATCCACCAGGAGCTGGCGCTCAGCCCGCACCTCTCGATCGCCGAGAACATCTTCCTCAACAACGAGCGCAAGGGCTCGAACGGCCTGATCGACTGGAACAAGACGAACTTCGAGGCCGGCAAGCTCCTCAAGCGCGTGGGCCTGCGCGAGAACCCCACGACGAAGGCCAAGGAGATCGGCGTCGGCAAGCAGCAGCTGGTGGAGATCGCCAAGGCGCTCTCCAAAGAGGTGAAGCTGCTGATCCTCGACGAGCCCACCGCGGCGCTCAACGACGAGGACTCCGACCACCTGCTCGACCTGATCCTGAGCCTGCGCGAGCAGGGGATCACGTCGATCATCATCAGCCACAAGCTCAACGAGATCAAGAAGGTCGCCGACACGGTGACGGTCATCCGCGACGGCAAGACGATCGAGACGATCGCGAAGGCCGACGTGACCGAGGACCGCATCATCAAGGACATGGTCGGCCGCGATCTCGAGCACCGCTACCCCGACCACGAGCCGCAGATCGGCGAGGAGCTGCTCCGCGTCGAGGACTGGACCGCCCACCACCCGCAGGACCCCAGCCGCGTCGTCGTCGACAACGTCTCGCTGCACGTCCGCGCCGGCGAGATCGTCGGGATCGCGGGACTCATGGGTGCCGGGCGCACCGAATTCGCGATGAGCCTCTTCGGACACAGCTACGGCTCCCGCATCTCGGGCAAGGTGTACCTCCGCGGTCGCGAGATCAAGACCCGGACGGTCGCCGAGGCGATCGACAACGGGCTCGCCTACGCCACCGAGGACCGCAAGACCTACGGCCTGAACCTCATCGAGGACATCAAGCGCAACATCTCGATGGCGTCGCTGAAGAAGCTCGAGAAGGGCGTCCTCGTCGACGACAACGAGGAGTTCAAGGTCGCCAACGGCTACCGCAAGAGCATGAACATCAAGGCGCCCAACGTCCTGGTGCCCACCGGCAAGCTGTCCGGCGGCAACCAGCAGAAGGTCGTCCTGTCGAAGTGGATCTACTCCGACCCCGAGGTGCTGATCCTCGACGAGCCGACGCGAGGGATCGACGTCGGTGCGAAGTACGAGATCTACACCATCATCAACAAGCTCGCCGCCGCCGGGAAGGGCATCATCGTCATCTCGTCGGAGCTGCCCGAGCTCCTCGGCATCTCCGACCGGGTGTACGCCCTGTCCGAGGGCCGGATCACGGGGGAGATGCCCATCGGCGAGGCCACCCCCGAGAACGTCCTGAAGCTCATGACCATGGAGAAGCCCCGCTGAGGGCAGGAGAAACGCACATGTCCAACGACACCCTTTCCCCCGACACCGCGGCGGGGGGCCTGGTCAACCCGCCGGAGAACAAGTTCACCCGCTGGCTGACCACGGTCCTGTCCGACCTCGGCAAGAACGGCATCTTCATCGCCCTCATCGCCGTCGTGGCGCTGTTCGCGATCCTCACCAACGGCATCCTCCTGCGCCCGCAGAACATCTCGAACCTGGTCGTGCAGAACGGGTACATCCTCGTCCTCGCGATCGGCATGGTGATGATCATCATCGCCGGGCACATCGACCTGTCGGTCGGCTCCGTGGCGGCCTTCATCGGCGCCGTGTCGGGCGTCCTCGCCGTGAAGATGGGCCTGCCGTGGTGGCTCGCGATCCTCCTCTCGCTCCTGATCGGCGCCCTCGTGGGCGCGTGGCAGGGCTTCTGGGTGGCCTACGTCGGCATCCCCGCGTTCATCGTGACGCTCGCGGGCATGCTCATCTTCCGCGGGCTCGCGCTCGTCGTCCTCGGGAACGCCAACATCGGCTCGTTCCCCACGGAGTACCGAGCGCTCGGCAACGGGTTCCTCTCCAGCCTGTTCGGCGAATCCGATCCGGACCTGTTCACCCTCGCGATCGGCGCGGTCGCCATCGTGGCGCTCGTCGTCCAGCAGGTGCGCACCCGTGCGGGTCGCCAGAAGTACGACCAGGACGTCGACCCGTTCATCTGGTTCGTCGCGAAGCTCGTGCTCGTGGCCGTCGTCATCGGCTGGTTCTCGTGGGCGCTCGCGTCGTACAAGGGCATCCCGGTCACCCTGATCGTCCTGGCCGCCCTGGTCCTCATCTACGGCATCGTGATGAACCGCACCGTGTTCGGGCGCCACATCTACGCGATCGGCGGCAACCGCCACGCCGCCGAGCTCTCGGGCATCAAGACGCGCCGCGTCGACTTCTGGCTGTTCGTGAACATGGGCGTCCTGGCCGCCCTCGCCGGCCTCATCTTCACCGCGCGCCTCAACCTCGCCGGTCCCAAGGCCGGTGACGGCTTCGAGCTCGAGGCGATCTCGGCGGCGTTCATCGGCGGCGCGGCCGTCCAGGGCGGCGTCGGCACGATCGGCGGCGCCATCATCGGCGGTCTCATCATCGGCGTCCTGAACAACGGCATGTCGATCATGGGCATCGGCATCGAGTGGCAGCAGGCGGTCAAGGGCCTCGTGCTCCTGCTCGCCGTCGCCTTCGACGTGTACAACAAGCGGCGCGCGGGCCACTGATGGGTCTCTTCGGACAGGACTCCTCGGGCCGGGACGACTTCCGGCCCGGGGAGTCGCCCCGTCCGCAGGACCGGCCCGAGGGTCGGTTCCAGGGGGTGTCGACGGCGCGCATCACGATCTGGATCGTGGTGGGCGCCATCGGGCTCTACATGATCGTGTCGGGCGTCATCGGCGGGATCAACGCGGGCGCCTGACCCGGCCTGCGCCGTCTGCGGCGTGCGGCGCCCCGGGTGCAGGTCAGGGGATCAGCGTCACCTTGCCGTCGACACCCGCCTCGACGCGGCGATGGGCCTTCGCCGCCTCGTCGAGCGGGAGCGCCGCCCCGAGCTCGACCGAGAACGCTCCGGCCGCGATCAGCTGCAGCGTCACGGGCATCGCCTCGGCGCGCCACGCCAGCTCCCCGGCGCTCAGCGGGCGAGGGCTTCCGCCCATGAACGCACGGATGCCGAAGCCCGCGGCATCCTTCCCCCGGACGAGCGTGGCGATCCGGTCGCGATCGGCGACCAGGGCGAGCGAGGTCTCGATCGCCTCGTCGGTGCCGGCGATGTCGATCGCGGCCGTGACGCCCTGCGGCGCCGCCGCGCGGACGCGGTCCTCGAGGCCGGGCTCGTACGAGACGGGGACGGCGCCGAGGCCGCTGACGCGCTCGGCGCGGCGGTCGCTCGTGGTGGCGAGGACCGTCGCACCCCAGAGGACCGCGAACTGGATGACCGCCTGCCCGACCGATCCCGAGCCGCCGTGGACGAGCAGAGTGTCACCGGCGCCGACCTTCAGCGAGCGGAGCGTCTGGTAGGCCGTGCCGGCCGGGATGCCGAGCGCCGCGCCCACTTCCGCGCTGACGGCCGGGGGGCGCGGCCAGGTGTGGTCCGCGGCGACGACGATGTCGGTCGCGTAGGCCCCCGCCGCCCCCGCCACGACCACGGCGTCGCCCACGCGGAATCCTTCGACGTCGGCGCCGACGGCGGTCACGACGCCCGCGGCGTCGCTGCCGATCCGCCGCGGGGCGGTGATGTCGCCGGACGCGCGGGCACCTGAGCGCAGCTTGTGGTCGAGCGGGTTGATCCCGGCGGCCTCGACCCGGATCGCGAGCTCGCCGGCGCCCGGCGGCGCGACCTCGACGTCCGAGAGGGTGAGGACCTCGGGTCCCCCGAACCGGGTGTAGGTGATCGCCTGTGCCATGCCTCCACGCTACCGGCGGCCGGCGCAGAGGCGCCCCGCTACTCGCGACCCGCGAGGGCCTTCGCGATCCGCTGCGGGGAGACCGGCTCGGCGGTACCGAGCCGCTGGGCGTACAGGCTCACCCGGAACTCCTCGAGCAGCCAGCGCGTGCGGACGAGGGCGGGAGGGGCCTCGGCGGGGAGCGGGAGGACGCCGCCCGCCTCGGTGAAGGATGCGGCGACCCGCTCGAACTCCGTCATGCGCTGACGATCGCGGCCCGGATTGTCGGCGAGACCGTTCACTCGTTCGGCGGCCGCCTCGAGATACCGGGGGAGGTGCGCGAGCCGGTCGAGGCCGATCCGCGAGACGAAGCCCGGGAAGACGAGTCCCGCCAGCTGCGCCTTCACGTCGCCGAGCGCGCCGAGCAGGGTCATTGAGTTCTGCCCGCGGACCGCGCGCTCGACGTCGCGGAGGCGCGTGAGGATCCGCGCCGTGAGGGACACCGCGCGGAACAGCTCGTCGACGACGGCGGCCGAGAAGGCGTCCCGCACGGCGTCGAACTCGGCGCGGGTGCGCACCCTCGGCGACGTCCGCGCGATGACGGCGTCGGCCACGGCGACGCGCGCATCCTCGATGAGCGCTTTCGCCGAGGGGTAGGGCGAGGTCGCGAGGGCGAGCTTCTCCGCGGCGGTGAGATGCTCGAGCACGTACGCCGACGGCGAGGGGACGGCGAGCAGGAGAAGGCGTCGCACGCCGTCGTGGGTGAGCCGCTCGGCGCGCTCGGCGGTCGCCTCGATCCGGAGCGCGACGCTGTCCTTCTCGTCGACCAGGGCGGGGTAGCCGCGGACGACGCCGCCGGCGACCCGGGTGTCGACCACCGCGGGCAGGTCGTCGACGTCCCAGGCGGTGAGGCCTGCGCGCTCGGCGACCGTGGCCCCGGAGACCGGGACGGCGGTGCCGGATGCCGATGGCGTCGCCGCCCCGGCCGCCCCGGTCGCCGCGGTCGCCACGGTGGCGCCGGGGCCGGGTCGGGCGCCGAGCGACCGCGCGACGGCGCTGCGGGCCCGGCCCGCCAACCGCTCCTGCAGTTCGCGGAGGTCGCGGGAGGAACCGAGCGCGCGCCCGCGCTCGTCGACGGCGCGGAAGGACACGGTGAGATGCGCGGGCACGCGCGAGAGATCGAAGTCGCCTACCCTCACGGGCTGATTCGCGACCCGCTGGATCCGCGAGGCGAGCGCTGCCCGCAGGGTCTGGGCGGGGACGCCGTCGTGCGACTCGGGGCCGTCCGCGGCGATCTCCGCGCCCAGGCGCGCGGCCCAGTCGGCGGCGGGGACCACGTGACGGCGGATCGCCTTCGGGAGAGCGCGCAGGAGCGCCGCGATGAGCTCGTCCCGCATGCCGGGCACCTGCCAGTCGAAGCCATCGGGGGAGACCTGGGCGAGGAGGGCGAGCGGCACGACGACGCTCACGCCGTCGTCGGCGGCCCCGGGCTCGAAGCGGTAGGCGAGCGAGAGCACCTGGTCGCGCTGACGCCAGCGGGAGGGGAAGTCGCGTTCGTCGGCCCGCGCCGCGTCGCCCTGGAGGTCGCTCTCGGACATGTCGAGCAGTCGTGGCGTGCGCGTGGATGCCTCGCGCCACCACGCTTCGAACGAACGCGCGTCGAACACGTCATCCGGGATGCGCGCGGCGTAGAAGCCGTACACCGCCTCATCGCCGACAAGGATGTCGCGTCGCCGCTCCCGTTCCTCGAGCTTCTCCAGGCGGCGGCGGAGCTCCAGGTTGCGTCGCTCGAACGCCGTCAGCCGCTTGTCGAGGTGCTGACTGTTCCACTCGCCGTCGACGAGCGCGTGACGCAGGAACAGCTCGCGGGCGAGCGGCCGGTCGGTGCGGGCGAGCTGGATGCGCCGGCGCGGGATGATCTCGACCCCGAACAGGGTGACCTTCTCGGCGGCGACGGCCGCGCCGGCATCCTTCGACCAGTGGGGGTCGCTCACCGTGCGGTGGGCGAGGTCGCCGGCGAGCTCCTCCGCCCAGGCGGGATCGATCACGGCGGCCGTGCGGGCGAACAGCCGCGAGGTCTCGACGAGCTCGGCGGCCACGACGGCATCCGGCGCTGCGCTGCCACGGCGGGAGCCGCGCAGGCCCGAACCGGGGAAGAGCGAGAACTTCGTCCCGCGCGCCCCGCGGTACTCGGGCAGCGGCCGTCGCTTCTTGTCCGCGGCGGCGGCGATGCTCCGCGTGTCGAGGATGCCGATGTGCGAGAGCAGACCTGAGAGGATCGCGCGGTGGACGGCGTCCGGGTCGGCGGCGCCCGTTCCCGTCGCGCCCGCGCCGGTCTCGCCCTTCGTGCGCAGGAGGGTGCGCAGCTGCCGGTGCACGTCGAACCACTCTCGGACGCGGACGTAGTTCAGGTACTCGGCGCGGCAGAGCCGGCGGAACGCGCTCGAGCCGAGCTCGCGCTGCTGCTCCTGAAGATGGTTCCAGAGGTTCAGCAGGGTGAGGAAGTCGCTCGTCGGATCGACGAAGCGCGCGTGCAGGCGGTCGGCCTCTTCGCGCCGCGCTCCCTCCTCGGCGGACGGGCGCTCGCGGACGTCCTGGATGGAGAGGCCCGCGACGATCGCCAGGAGGTCGCGGGTGACGTGCAGGCGCTCGGCCTCGATGAGCATGCGGGCCAGGCGCGGATCGATCGGCAGGCGTGCGATCTCGCGCCCCGTGCGGGTCAGCCGCCACTCCGGCGTCTCGCCGCGACCGGTCCGGCGCGGCGCCGACACCGCGCGCAGCTCGGTGAGCAGTTCGAGGGCGGCCTTGACGCCGCGGGAGTCGGGAGGGGTGAGGAACGGGAACGCGCCGATGTCGCCGAAGCCGAGCGCCAGCATCTGCAGGATGACCGAGGCGAGCGAGGTGCGCAGGATCTCCGGCTCGGTGTACTCCGGGCGTCCGTCGAAGTCCTCCTGCGCGTACAGCCGGACGGCGATGCCGGGGGAGGTGCGCCCGGCGCGCCCCGAGCGCTGCTGCGCGGAGGCCTGCGAGATCGCCTCGATCGGGAGTCGCTGGATCTTCGAGCGCGCGCTGTAGCGCGAGATGCGCGCCGTGCCCGCATCGACGACGTACCGGATGCCGGGGACGGTGAGACTCGTCTCGGCGACATTCGTCGCGAGGATGATCCTCCGCCGCACACCGGCGACGGTCGAAGGCTCGAAGACGCGGTGCTGCTCGGCGGCCGAGAGGCGTCCGTAGAGCGGCAGCACCTCGGTCGGCCGGACGTCCTTCGCGTACATGCCGCGAACGGCATCCGCCGCATCGCGGATCTCCGCCTCGCCCGGGAGGAAGACGAGCACGTCGCCGTCCGGCTCGCGATCGAGCTCGCGGAGGGCGGCGAGCAGCGCATCGATGTCGTCGCCCTCGGCCGAGGTGTCGGCGACCGGGGGACGGTAGCGGATCTCGACGGGGAAGGTGCGCCCCGAGACCTCGATCACCGGTGCGGGGACGAGGGCATCGGAGGGACCTGTGGCGAAATGCCGTGCGAAGCTCTCGGGGTCGATGGTCGCCGAGGTGATGACGACCTTCAGGTCGGGACGCTCCGGAAGGATGCGGGTGAGGTACCCGAGCAGGAAGTCGATGTTGAGCGAGCGCTCGTGCGCCTCGTCGATGATGATCGTGTCGTAGCGGCGGAGCAGGCGGTCGCGGTGGATCTCGTTGAGGAGGATGCCGTCGGTGAGGAGGGAGATCTGCGTGTCGGCCGAGACCTGATCGGTGAAGCGCACCTTGTAGCCGACGAGCCCGCCCAGCGGAACGCGCAGCTCTTCGGCGATGCGCTCGGCGATGGTCCGCGCCGCGAGCCGACGCGGTTGCGTGTGCGCGATGCCCGTGCGGCCGAGCTCGAGACAGATCTTCGGCAGCTGCGTCGTCTTGCCCGAGCCGGTGGCGCCGGCCACGATCACCACCTGGTGCGCCGCGATCGCCGCAGCGATCTCCTCGCGCGCCGCGCTGACCGGCAGCTCGGGCGGATAGGTGATGGCGGGCGCGGACATAGCCTTCCATCCTAGGCTCACGGGGCCCTCGCGAGGGCGCGTCGTCAGGGGGCGGGCGCGTCGAGCAGGGGCAGATCCTGCGGCGTGACGAGCCGCGACAGGATCGCGTGCTCCACGAGCCGGGCGCGGCGATTCGTCGCGAGCTTCCCGACGCCGCCGCGCAGGCCCGGCACGCCCTCGCGATCGAGCTTGTCGCACACCGCATCGAGCTTGCGGTTGAAGGTCGTGAGCGGCCAGCCCAGGCGCGCCGCGGCCTGCGCGGACGTCGGGATCTGGCTCTGCCCCACGAGGCCGTCGCGCAGGAGCGGCTCGCACAGCGCGATCACGAGCAGCCGCTGGCTGGGCGTCAGCGAGACGCTCCCGATCGTCATGTGGTGCGGATCCTCGACGTCGGCGATGATCGGCGCCGCGTGGAAGGCGGCCGCAGCGCAGTGCACGGCGAGCTCGTACGTGAACGGGCCGGCCGTGAACAGGAGCACGAGGCGCGGGAAGACGAGGGGGACCTTCGCGCCCGGTCCGAGCACGGCCTGGTACACCCCGTCGCCCGTCGACAGGCTGACGGCGATCGACTGGCCGACGTTGGCGAGCCACCACAGGCCGTTCTCGTGGGTGAAGGCGAGCAGCCTCCGGTGGAGGTACTGGTTCTCGTCGACGACGAGGTCGCCCTCGCGGCCGATCGTGAAGGGGCCCGGTGCTTCGGGGGTGAACCACTCGCCGCAGAACTCGATCTGCAGATCCGTGGCCGGGGCGACGACCTCGGTCGCGCCCGTCACGAGGCCGTCACCAGGACGACGAGCGCGACGACGGCCGCCGCCACGAGGACCACGAAGCCCACGACGGCGAGGATCGTGACAAGCCGACGCGTGCGCCGCCGCCGGTGCGGATCTGCCTCGGCGAGAGCCGAGGCGACGACCGGGCCCGCCGGGGATGCCGGGGCCGCGGTGCGCGTGACCGGCGCCGTGAGCGACTCGCGGCGCACCGTGTACGCGGCGTGCTCGGCGCTTGCGCCCGGGACCCGTGCCGCACGGGCGCTGCCGGCCGGGTGGGGCTCTCGCAGCCGCGTCGCCTCGAGGGAACGGTCGACGATGCGCGTCGCCTCTTCCGCCACCGCATCGTCCCGCCGGAGTTCGGTCCGTTCGTCGTCGATCATCATCGCCTTCCTGCCTTCAGCCCCGTCGTGCTCTCGTGCGCCGGCTCCGGATCGTCGCCACTTCGATCGTCGTCGAATCGGACGACAGAGACAATCCACCCGTGCCGTGGTCGCTGATCGGGCTCACCCCGCCAGAGATGGTGTCGACGACGACCGCCGTGATGTTGTCGCGTCCTCCGAGCGCCACAGCCTGCGCCACCAGCGCCTGCGCGGTCTGTCTCGGCGCCCCGCCGAGACTGAGGCCGGCGCGCAGGGCCTCATCGGTGAGCTCGGTCGGAAGTCCGTCCGAGCACAGCAGCAGCCGCTCGCCGGTGACGATCGGCAGCAGCCAGTAGTCGGCGGCGCTGCGCTCCCCGCCCACCGCGCGCGTGATCACGTTGCGGCCGGGGAAGGTCGCCATGTCGGCGCGCGCCAGCCTTCCGGCATCCACCATCTCCTGCACGACGGAGTGATCGATCGTGACCTGCTCGAGGCGATCGCCCAGCAGCCGGTAGACCCGCGAGTCGCCGATGTTGACGACGAGCCAGCGCAAGTCGCCGTCGTGGCGGACGGCGAGGACCGCCGTGAGCGTGGAGCCCGCGCCCCGTGACGTGCTGGCCGCGATCGAGGCGACGGCGCTGTGGGCGGCGTCGACGGCGCGGGTGACGTCGTCGACGCTGAGCTCGCCCCGCCCCAGCAGCGAGCGGAAGACGTCGACCACGGCGGCGCTCGCCCGGTCGCCCGCTTCATGACCGCCCATGCCGTCGGCCACCACGAAGACCGGCATCTCGGCGAGGAACGCGTCCTCGTTGACCTCGCGGCGTCGTCCGGTGTCGGTGTGGGCCCCCCACGTCGTGCGGGGCTCGAACGGGGTCGCCGTCATCCGTCCGCCCGGATCTCGAGACCGGCATCGCCGAGGAAGAAGCGGCCCGACACCGGCGCGGATCCCACGACCTCGGTGCCGCTGTCGGGCGTCTCGCCGACCGACACACCGTTCGTCGAGTCGAGGTCGGTGATGATCCACCCGGTCGGGGAGAGGGTCAGGAGGGCGTGGGTCTTCGAGACCGTGCGCGTGACGTCGTCGACCGCGACGATCTGGGCGCGCGGTGCGATCTGCGGCGCGACGGGGTTGCGGCCGAGGACGACGGCGTCCCCGTTCACGCCGACCGATCGTCCGCTCGGGAGCAGGAGCGACCATCCCGGCAGCCGGCGTCCGGCGATCACGGTCCGGTCCTCGACCTCCGACGACGCCGGTGCGGTCGCGGGAGTCGCATGCGCCGGCGCCGGAATGAACGACGCGGACGGTGCGGGGCCCGCGGGCGGCGTCGCAGCCTGCGCGGGGCGGGGAGCCGCGGGCGGCGCCCAGGGGTTCGTGCCCGGTCGTGCGGGAGCTCCGAACGCCGGCGCCGGCCCCGAACCGAAAGCGGGAGGCGTGGCCGCCGGCGCGACGGGGGACGCCGCGGGCGACGCCGCGGGGGATGCCGCGGCGCCGGCGTCCCCGAAGACGGGGAGGTGTCCGAACGCGGGCGGTGTGCCCGGCCGCGCGGTGAAGTCGGCGAGGGCGGGGACGATGGGCGTCGCCGGTGCGACCACTGCGACGGGCTCGGGCGCGTCCGGGTCCGCCGTGCGCAGCCAGCGGGCGGCGCCCCAACCCACGACGCTCGCCCACACCGGGAAGAGGAAGACGCCGAGCACGGTGTGTCCGGCGCCGAGCCCGAATCCGCGACCGACGCCGAGCAGCATCCGCACGTGGAGGATGAGCGCGGGGACGAGTACGACGAGCCAGAGGAGCGCGGGAACCACGGCGGCGGCCAGGACGGCGGCCTGCGCGCCGCCCGCGTCGCCGCCGAAGGAGGCGCCGAGCGCCGCCGCTCCGAGGGTGCCGGCGAGCACCGCCGCCGCGCCGCCGACGATTACCGCGCCGCCCGCGATCACCGCCGCCCACCAGCCGCGCATGCTGGCGAGCTCGAACAGCGCCCAGAAGTTCGCCACGGGCACCCACGCCTTCCACGGCGCGACGCCCGCCTTCCGGAACACCGCCATGAGAGCGAGCGAGACCCACACGTAGATGCCGGCGGCCACGATCAGCTGCCCCGCCGCCAGGATGCCGACCGCACCCGTCATCTGCTCTGTCACCACGTCGTCCTCGTCCTCGTCCTCATGTCTGTCCGGTGCTCGTCCTCGTCAGCGTCGCGGGAGCGGCGCGCCCGGCGGCGCGCCGGCGCGGCCGCGCATCAGCGAGCGCAGCGACAGGCGCGCGCGGAGGCGCGACCACCACCCGCGCTCGGCGACCAGGCGTGCGCGCTCCGCCTCCACGATGTCCCAGAACCGATCCGAATCGGCGGTCGTCGTCGGCTCGGCGTCGAAGACGGATCTGTCGGCCCACGTCGCGAGCAGCGTCGCGCGGCTTGCGCCGTCGCCGTCGGCGTGGAGCGCGGCGACCTCCTGGCGCGTGCGCGTCCCCGGGGCGGGCAGTCCGCTGTCCACCGCGGCGTCGACATACTCGTCCCACCCGCCCGTCACCCGCCCCACCGCGTCGGGGGCGGTGCGGCGCGCGCGACGGCGCAGCGCCTTGATGAGCAGGACGAGCAGGAAGGGGCCGGTGACCACGAGCAGCGCCAAGAGGGCGATCCCGCCGATCCTCGCGGCCGCCCACAGCGCGCTCCAGTCCGCGGACTCCACGAGGGGATCGTCCCCGCGCTCGCCGCTGTCGGCGGGGTCCGCCTCGCCCGGCAGCACCTGCTCGGCGGTGTCCTGATGCACCTCGGTGGGCACCTCGGGGTCGCGCACCTGGAGGTCGTCCGGCGACATGCTGTTCTCGTGCTGGGGCGTGACGTCGACGGGAGCCCAGACCCCGGAGGCGTCCTGCACCTCGATCCAGGCGGAGATGTCGCCGCCCCGGCATCCGCCGTCCGTGCACGCGGGCAGCTCGTCGCCGGTGAGGCGCGCGCCGACGACGATCCGTACGGCGAAGCCGAGCTGGTCGGCGATCATCGCGGCGGCGACGGAGAACTGCTCGTCGTCGCCGACGGCGGCCACCAGGCGCGCATCGTCGTCGCCGCCCACGTCGGTCTCGCGCTGCAGGAGCGCGGTGAACATCGCATCGATGCGGTCGGTCGAGTGGCCCGCCCGACTGGGTTCGAAGGCGTAGTCGCCGAGTTCCGCGCGCCACTGCGGCGGATTCTGCTCGTCGACCGTGAGCGCATGCGAGAGGTATCCGCGGGCGCGCAGCCGGTCGATGAGGAATGCCAGCCCCTCTCCGCCCGTCGGGGCCTGCTGAGCCCGGATCCAGTCGGTGAGGCTCTCGGGGACGAGCGCCGCCGGGAAATGGGGTGCCGTCCGCCCGGGTACCAGGTCGGCGGTGGCGGGAACGGATGCCGCGACCGCCGCTTCCTGACGGTAGGCGACGCCGGGGCCGAGCCGAGTGGCGCCGAGCACCACGCCCGTCTGCGCCGACGGGCTGTAGAAGAAGCCGTCGGAGAGCGCGGCCGACCCCCGGAACTGCACGCTCGTGAGGGAGCCGACCGTCGGCATCCAGACGTCGTCGTAGTCGAGGATCGTGACGTCCGCAGCGGTGGCGACGGTTCCCGCCGGGGCGGCGAGCGAGGAAGGCACGCGCACGAACGCGGTCGACTGGTCGCCGCCCGCGACGGCGGGGTCGAGGACGCGGGCGAGGCGACCGTCGTAGTAGGACAGCGTGGCCAGGCGCACTCGGTCCGCATCCGTGGCGATCGCGAAGAGGACCTCGTCGAAGCGGTCGTCGCCGAAGTAGCTGCGGTACTGCGCGAGCGGCGAGAGCTCGGCCTGGATCTCCAGCTGCGGATCGATGCGCTCGCGGAGGACGTCGCGCGGCTGCCCTGCGATCGCCAGAGGCGCGGCGAGAGCGCCGACGGCGAGGGCGATGGCGACCATGCCCGCGGAGATGGCGACGCGGCCGGCCACGGCCGACCCGCTGCGGCTGGTCGTGCGGATGCCGGTGGCCGCCTCGGCCGCGCGCAGAGCGCGCCGGCGATCGTCGAGCGTCCGCCAGACGACGTAGGCGAGGGCGAGGAGGACGGCGACGGCGCCGACCGCCATCTCCACCGGCCCCGGCAGGACGAGGGTCCCCCAGCGGACGGACCGGCTGAGGGTCGGCGCGCCGAACAGCACGCCGAAGACGGGGAGGAGGAGGCCGAGGAGCGGGGCGATCACCCAGAGCCGGCGAGCGCGCCACGCGAGGGAGAGCGCGGCCACGGGGACGGCGAGCCACACGAGGAAGGCGGGGGCCAGGGTGGTCTGATATGTGCCCACCGGCAGGTCGAGGGTGAGGAGGTCCTTCCACCCGGTCACGGGTGCCGTGACGACCCCCAGGAGTCCCCGGAGCGCCTGGTCGCCACCGCCGAGGAGCATCGAGGGCGCGGTGACCGGAAGGCCCAGCACGACGTAGACGCCGAAGGTGCACAGGGCCAGCCACCATCCCGACAGCCGCCAGCGCACGCCCGCCCACGCCAGGACGTGCGCGCTCGCGAGGGCGATCGCGATGACGAGCACGAACGCGGGTGTGCGGTAGATCGGCCACGCGGCGATCGCTCCCACGACGAAGAGGAGGTCGAGCAGGACGGCGCTGACGACGAGCAGCCGCGTCGACGGCCGATCGGCGCGGAAGGACCGGCGCCGCGACCGGCGCGTCATCGGCACCGCGGCGCTCATGCGCGCACCCCGTTCACGACTGGGCCCCTCGGGCGAGCAGGAGACGGAGGTCGTCGAGGAGACCGATCGACATGACCGAGACCGATCCGAGGCGGCGGAAGCCGGGCTCGGCCTCGGGGTTGCAGATGATCGCCACGACCGCGACGTTCGACGGGAAGGCGAGCGCGGCCGACTGCAGCGACCTCGCCGTCTGCGTCGATCCGCACACGAGGAAGGCGATGGAGGCGTCGGGATGCGTCTCGGCGGCGAGCGAGGTCACCTCGCCGAGCGCGCTCGCGCGCGGATGCCGCTCGACACCGCTCAGCTCGTCGAGGAGGGTGCGCGCGCTGACGGTCGCCAGCTCGCGGATCGTCCGCGCGGAGGCGCGCACGAACTCGGGAACCTCGCCGCCGATCGCCACGTCGACGTCACGGCCGTCGCGGATGCCGCGCACGCCGATCGAGGCGGCGGCGCTCACGGCCAGCTCGAACTCCTCATCGCCGGCGTACTCGGACTCGGCGACGGCGAGCGCCACCACCATGCGCGATCGGCGCGTCTCCTCGTACTGACGCACCATCAGCGAGCCGGTCTTCGCCGTCGACTTCCAGTGCACCTGGCGCTGGGCGTCGCCGGGCACGTACTCGCGGATGGCGTGGAAGGAGATATCGGCATCGACGACCGTGCGCGAGGCGCTGCCTTCGAGGTCGCGGATGAAGCCGGCACTCGTGCTGCGCAGGGCCGTCGTCACGGGGTGCACCCACAGCGTGTGCATGTCGGCCCAGGTCGCCTCGCGCGAGAGGATGCCGAGGGGGTCGCCCCGCACCGTGCGCGCGGGCCCCACCTGGATGATGCCGCGGCGGTGGGTCGGCACGACCACCTGCTCGACGTGGTGGTGGTCCTTGCGCAGGAGCGGGATGTACACGTCCACGAGGCCCTCGCCGACGGGGATGTCGATCCGGCCCGGGAGGGCGATGCCGCGTCCGACGTTGGTGACCGTGAGGGTGCCCGAGACCTGGGTGCCCGCCACCACGCGGTCGTGGCCGAGCGCCAGGTCGACGTCGTACGATCGCGCGCTGAACAGGAACGGCACCGAGAGGAGGACGAGGACCCCCGCGATGATGCCCGCCACGACGAACTCGATCCAGCCGAACGCGAGGCCGAGCACGAGGCCGAGCACCGCCGTGGCGACGAGCATCCAGCCGGCGACCGACAGGGTCCCCGACACCCACTCCCACATCGCCGCCGCACCGGCCTGCACCCGACGCCACCACCGGAGCCCGCGCAGCGCCAGCGCCGTCGACGAGCTCGCCGTCGAGTAGCGCGTGCGCGAGTAGCCCGTACCCCCGGTCGCGACGGAGGTGCGCGTCAGGCGCGATTCGGTGTTCGAGCTCACACGGCCTCTCTCTGGCTGGGCGGAACGGTGTCCAGGAGCACCTGACCGATGACGGCCTCGGCGGTCACGCCGTCGAACTCCGCCTCGGGGTCGAGGATGAGCCGGTGGGCGAGCACGGCCTCGCCGAGCGACTTCACGTCGTCGGGGGTCACGTAGCCGCGGCCGTGCGCGACGGCCCAGGTCTTCGCGGCCTTCGTCAGCGCGAGTGCGCCGCGCACGCTCACTCCCATCCGCACCTGCGAGGCCAGCCGGGTGGCCTCCACGATCCGGGCGATGTAGTCGAGGACGAGCGGGTTCACATAGACGCCCCCGGCGATGTCGGCCATGTCGATCACACCCTGCGGGGTGATGGCGGGGGCCACTTCGCGCCGCGCGGACGCGCTTCCCTCGAGGATCCGCACGGTCGCGGCATGGTCGGGGTAGCCGAGGCTCGTGCGCATCATGAACCGGTCGAGCTGCGCCTCGGGGAGCCGGTACGTCCCCGCCTGCTCGACGGGGTTCTGCGTCGCGACGACGAGGAAGGGCACGCCCACCCGGCGCGTCACGCCGTCGACGGTGACCTGGCCCTCCTCCATGACCTCGAGGAGCGCGGACTGGGTCTTGGGGGAGGCGCGGTTGATCTCGTCGGCGAGCACGATGTTGGCGAAGATCGGGCCCTGGTGGAAGTCGAACTGCCCGCTGCGCTGGTCGTACACGGTGATGCCGGTGACGTCGCCGGGAAGCAGGTCGGGGGTGAACTGGATGCGGCTGCTGGTGCCCTGCACGGTCTGTCCCATCGCGCGGGCGAGCGAGGTCTTCCCGGTGCCGGGGACGTCCTCGAGCAGCAGATGCCCTTCCGAGAGCATCGCGGTGAAGGCGAGCTCGATCACGTGCCGCTTGCCGAGGAGCACCTGCTCGACATTGTCGACGAGCGTGCTGAAGGTCTCCTGGAACCAGGTGGTCTGCTCCGCGGTGACGGTCATCGGTGTCCTCTCGGGGGAACGGGGAAGTGCGGGAATCGGGGGGATGGGCGGTCGATCACGGCGTGGGCTCTGGTTCGGGCTCGGGCTCGGGTGGGTCGCACACGAGGGCGTACGTCGCGGGATCCGGTCCCGCGAGGCGCCCCTGCCAGGTCACGGTGTAGGTCAGGGTGACCACGCCCGCGCCGTCGGTCGCGTCGGTGCGCGAGCGCGTGAAGTCCGCGGCGTTGGCCGACACCTCCACGGCATCCGCGGCCGGCCACTCGCCGTCGCTGGCGCACGACGAGGGGAAGGTGGCCTGGGCCGTGTAGGCGGCGCCCGTGGGGGTGACGGCGACCGGATCGCTGCAGCCGAAGAGGCGGCTGCACGAGACCGCGATGATCGACCCGGGGTCGGCGCCGAGGCGGAAGAGGTCCGCGAAGCGCGTCGTCTCGGTGCTCCCCGCGCGGTAGCGCACCTCGAACGGCCGGCTCGCCCGCAGGTCGGGCTCCTGTGCGAGTCGCAGGGTGACGGTACGGCCGCCGGCGGACGCGTCGCTTTCCACCGTGTAGGTGGCACGGCCCGTCGGCGCGGGGATGCCGGCGATGGGCGTCGCGGACCCGGTCTTCTCGGTGCGGCCGAACCCGAGGCCGCTGCGCTCGGTGACGGCGCAGGCGGTGACGGTGACCTCTCGCCACAGCGGCTGGTCGGTGAACGTGCGCGACGCGGTCCCGCCGCCGGCGGCGACGACCTGGTCGGGCGTGCAGGCACCGTCGATCGTGAATCCGACGAGGATGCGGTCGCCGACGCCGCTCGGCGCCACGGTCGCCGTCGCGGTGACGGTGCCGGGGTCGGAGCTTCGAGACGCGGTGACTTCGAGCGAGAGGGCGGGCGCGCCGATGCCGTTGGCGCGGAACGAGAACGCCGCCCCCGCCTGGGATCCGCCGGGGATCGGCGGGAGCTCGTAGCGCGTCAGTGGCGTCGCGGTGAGCGACGTGGGGCTGTTGGAGCCCACGTCGTAGTCCCGGAACGTGACGCTCGATCCGCGGACGGGCTCGGTGACCTCGCCGCCCGCGCCGCCGGAGAGGGTCACGGTGCCGGTCGTGGGGTCGACGCCCGTGATCGTGATGGTCGCCACTCCGCCCGCCGTGCCGTGGGGGACCGGCTCCACGATGGCCCCGGTCGGGGCCGACGGCGCCGCGTAGGCCCAGGCCGACACCTGCACGGCGCCGCGGGACTCGCCGACCGCGCTGAACGCCCGCGCCTGGTAGGTCACCGGTTCACCGACCGCCGCCGGGATCGCCGGGCATGCGCCCGATGCGTCGCACGTGGCGACGACCCGTCCGCCTGCGGTGATCCGGAAGCCGTCGACGGCGGGGTAGGACGTGTCGTCGGCGATGACCCGGAGAGTCACGCTGTCGGCGGAGAATCCGATCCAGTCGAGGCGCGTCGGCGCGGCGGGCAGCCCCTGCAGGTCGAGCAGGACCGTGCCGTTGCGGTCGCCCGCCGAGGAGCGGCCCTGCGCATCGGACACGACGAAGGATGCCGTGCAGTCCGCCCCGCCGGGAGTGTCGGCCGTCCACGACGCCCGCACGGTGCTCGCGCTCGCCTTCCGGAAGCTCACCCCGGCGCAGTTGGCGGGGGAGCCCACCGAGACGAGTGTCAGCGGCGTCCCCGGCAGCGGGTTGATCTCTCCCGGCGTGCCGATGACGTCGATGGTGCAGGAGGTGGCGCCGCCGGACTGCGAGCAGCGCTGGCTCGCCGTGCCGCCCTTGGGCAGCTGCGAGGGCGCGGGGCCGACGGTGAGGTTGAGGGCGGCGCCGGCGGCATCCGGGTGGCTCGGCAGCGACACGGCCACCGCCTCCTCGCGGCCGGGCCGGGCGGTGTCGTCGGCCGTGATCGTGAGGGTCGCGCCCGACCGGGACACGGTGAACTGGTCTCCCCGGTACCCGTCGGCGAACTCGAGGCTGTCCCAGTCCTCGCGCCCGGCCCAGCCCACCATCGTGAGCAGGTCGTACGTCTCGGTCTGTCCGGGCCCGACGGTGATCGAGGCGCTGCGCAGGATCGGCTCGGGATCCTCCGCTTCGACGACGACGCGGACGGTGAGGTAGGTGAAGTCGTCCTGGACGTCGAGCTTCACGGGGACGACGCAGGTGTCGGTCCACGGGGCGTCGGCGCCCGCGGTGTAGCGGATCGTCGTCCCGGACACCAGCTCGCACCGCGCGTTCTCGCGCGAACCGCCCGCGCGGACCCCCGCGGCGTCGACCTGCAGCGAGCGCCCCGCGGGCACGGCGACGGCGGCCGCGAGGTCGAGCTCGCTCGCTTCGTTCTCGCGGACATCCAGCTGCTGGGCGTCGGCGCGCAGCGTGAGGCGGACGTCCTGGTCGCCCGGCACCCGCAGGAAGCCGTAGGAGACGACCTCGGAGCCGTCGAACGCGGTGCCGGTGACGCGGAAGGGGATGAGCAGCGACTGGGCGGGGATGTCGCCCCGGATCCGCGCGCCGTCGACCTCGATGCCCGGATGCGAACCCCAGAGCGACAGGGTGAGGCCCGCGACGTCGCCGGTGTTCCAGGCGACCTTGCCGGCGAGGACGTCGACACCCGTAGGGAAGGACTCGCGGGTCTCGACGGTGAGGGTCGTGTCGGTGACGACCGGGTAGTCCGGCACCGGCATGGGGACGGCCTTCACGACGATGAGCCCCATCGCCGTGTCGCCGGTCTGATTGCGCACGGTGTACACGTAGGACGACGTGCCGGGCGTCTCGCCGGCGCGGACCGTCACCTGACCGTCCTCGACGTCGCCGAGCAGCGCGGCGAGCACGTCGTATTCCTCGGAGCCCTCGGGGGCGTTCGGCACGACCGACTCGAGCGTGAGGGCGCCGCCCGCGGGATCGACGTCGTTGTCGGCCGGGCGGACGTTCGCCTCGCTCTCGGCGCCGACCTGGATCTGCAGGTAGTCGCTGAAGGTGACCGGGCTCGGGTCGGACTCGGCTGCCAGCACGCCGACGCGCACCTCCGCCTGCCCGAGAGCGCCCTCCGCATCGCGCACCTGATACGTGAACGCGTCCTGGCCGCTGAAGCGATCGGGGCTCGTGTAGACGATGGCGTCGCCCTCGGCCGAGATCGTCGCCGACCCGCCCTGCGCGGGCTGGGTGAGGATGCGGTCGAGCGTGACGGCGTCGCCGTCGGGGTCGACGCCGAAGCGGTCGAACGGGATGCGGACGGACTCGCCGCTGAGGACGCGGCCCTCGAGGACCCGGGGAAGCGGTGCGCGGTTCGCCTCGTCACCGACCACGGTGACGGTGACGCGCGCGGAATCGGTCGCGTCGGGGAAGCCCAGACGGAAGATGGTGTAGCCGATGCTGTAGGTCCCCGGCTGGGAGGGGGCGAGGTAGCGCACGAGGCGCCCCGTCGCGAACGCGAGCCCCGCGTCGCTCTCGTTGACGATCTTGGAGGGGTCGACGGAGAAGAGCGCGCCGGCGGGGGCGCTGTCGTTCTCGAGGACCGGGATGTCGATCTGCGCCCCGGCGCGCACCGTGACGGCGTCGTCGACCGCGATCGGCGGGTCGCTCTCGGGGGAGTCGAGGAGGATGACGGTGAGCTCGCCCTCGGCGGTCGCGGCCGCGGCGCCGGTGCCGTCGGAGACGGTGTAGCGGACGACGCCGAGCACGCCCGGGGATCCGTCGTCGGTCGAGCCGCTCACCCGGATCATGCTCTGCCCGACGAGGTCGACGCTCATCGTGGCGCGCTCGGCGCTCTCGGGGAGGAGCTCGCTCAGCAGCAGCACGCGGCCCGCGGGGTTGGAGACCGCCGGGAAGACGTCGACCGTCGCGTCCTCGTTCGGCCGGACGAACGCGGTGAGCGGCGGTGTGGAGATGACCGTCTCGTCGGGGTCGCGGAGGGTCACCCGCACCGTCGCGGTCTGCTCGCCGCGATCGTCGCGCACCGTGTACTGGACGAGGTAGGAGCCCGGCGCCTCGGCGGCGAACTCCATGCTGAGGTCGGCCGCGTTGGCCGAGACGGTCGCCGCGCTCTCGTCGAGGACCACGGCGCCGGTGAGGAGCGGGATGCCGGTCGTCCCGCTGACGTGGGCGTCGACGTCGATGGTGAGCGGAGTGCCCGCGACGCCGACGACGGCGAACGAGTCGACCGTGAGCTCGGGCGCGGGAGTCACGGCGATCGTCATCGCCCGCCGGGTGGTCCCACCGCGGGCGTCCGACACCGTCAGGGCGAGCGTCACGTCGACGCCCTCGCTCACCTGCGCGTCGGGGTGCTGATAGGTGACGGTGCCGTCGGGCTGGCCGGCCGCCGTGCCGATGCCCGTCTCGTTGTCGACGGACGCGAGATAGAGGGGGTCGCCGTCGGGGTCGACCCAGCCGTAGAGGGCGTCGACGGTGACCGTGCCGCCCGGGACGACGGTCGGTCGCGGGCGCTCGGCCAGGCAGTCGTCGGGGTCGCACGGCGTGGGAGCGCGGTTGACGTCGTCCGGGACGACGGTGAGGGTGACGGTCGCCTCGCCCGACAGCAGCCCGTCGGCCGTCGTGCCGTCGGTCACGCGGTACGTGAACGTCGCGGTGCCGGCGGCATCCGGGGCGACGTCGACGACGAGCGTCTGCTCGGCGCCGGAGATCGACACCGTCCCGAACTCGGGGTCGAGTCCCGTGATCGAGGAGACATCCACGCTCAGGACGTCCTCGTTCGGATCGTGATCGTTCAGGAGGACGGGCAGCAGGGCGACGGCCCCCGCGCGCACCCCGAACGCGTCGTCGACGGCGACGGGCGGCTTCGGGTCGATGACGCGGTCGGCGACGGTGTCGTCGTCGGGAGCGGCCTCCGAGGTCTCCTCGAGCGCCCACTGCTGCGACGAGGCGATGAGCGCCCCCGCGGGCACGGTCCACACCCAGCCGGAGCTGCGCTCGTTCAGGGCCACTCGGGTGCCGTCGGTGAGGAAGGACGGGTCGACCTGCTCGCCGAGCGTCCCGGCGCCGTAGTCGAGCGGGTTCAGGGCCGGCGCCTCGGTGGTCCAGAGCGCACCGCCGCCGTCCCCGAGCCACGCCGCGTACGTCGTGCCGTCCTGCGTGAGCGGCGCCGCCGGCGTGCCGAGCGCATCGGAGACGACCCGCTCGGCGGTCCCGGCATCCAGCGCCACGCGGACGAGACCGTCGGGATCGGCGATGAAGAGGTCCCCGGATGCCGTGGCGCTGCGCTGCAGGAGCGCGCCGACGGTCGAGTCGGTCGCGATCGGCTCGTCGCGCCCCTGCACCCGTACCGATCCGGTGGCTTCGTCCAGCAGCGCCCACCGCCCGCCGACGGCGGTCAGCTGCGCGTCGGCGGGCGCCGAGGCCACGGGGTCGTCGCCGAGGATCCGTCCCGTCCGCGCATCGGCGCGCACGACCAGGCCGTCGGCGGCGGAGTAGAGGTACGCGGTGCCGTCGGCGTCGATCGCGACCGCCGCGGCTGCGAACCGGGGACGCTCCTGACCCTCCTCGGCCTCGACGTCGGCGTACGGGTCGATCGGGATCGCCGCACCGCCGCCCGAGAGGGTCGCGACCGAGACGCCGCCGGCATCCGAGCGGAAGGCGAGGAAGTCCCCGGCCGACGCGACCTCGACGGTTCCGGCGGGGGTTCGGGTGAAGGCGTCCGCGGTCGTCGCCGTGAGATCGGCCGGGGTCGCCATGCTGACGTCGGCGAACTGGGTGTCGCTGTCGGCGAAGACGAAGAGGCGGTCGCTCGTCTGGGCGAGCGAACTGGCGTTCTCCGCGGTCTTGACGGTGTCGAGCTCGCCGAGCTCGAGGTTGACGCGCGCGTACGCGTCACCGGCTCCCGTCTGCACGGCCCAGAGCGTGCCGTCGTCGAGGGGCGTCTCGCGGGCGTCGAAACCGGGCCAGATGACGGCGAGCGTCGTGACGAGACCCGCGACGACGACGACCGCGCCGGCCCCGATGAGGGTGCTCGTCCGCGGCCGACGGCGAGTGATCCGCTCCGCCACGTCAGCCCCCGCCCAGGAGGATCGAGACCACGGCGGCGATGCCGCCCACGATCACGGCCCCGACGCCGATGAGGATCCCGAGGCGCAGGCCGGACCGCCGGCGCGGCGGGGGCTCCGCGCCCGCGAGCACGGTGCCGTCGTCGGGGGCGCGCCGCGTCGGCGTCGCGACGGCGCGACCGGCACGGCGCGAGGCGTACGCCACGCTCGGTCGCACAGGACCGCGCTGGCGGTCGTCCGCGAAGTCGATGGCTGCTCCCGCGGTCGCCCACTCGTCGACGGCGACGTCGAGCGGCGTGTGGGGGTGGCCCATCTCATGCTGGACGAGCTGCAGCTCGTACGCGAACTCGGCGGCCGAGGCGTGGCGAGCGGCGGGGTCCCGGCTCATCGCGCGTGCCAGCACGCCCTCCAGGCGCGGCGGGACGTCGGCGCGGCCGACCGGCGTGTAGACGGCCTTCCGGATGCGAGCCTTGAGCTGCTCGCGCGTGTTCTGCCCGCTGCCGGGCCTCTCGAACGGGCTGCGGCCCGCCAGCAGCGAGTAGACGGTCGCGCCGAGGCTCCAGACCTCCGCGGCGATGGAGCCGGGGATGCGCTCGTCGACGATCTCGGGCGCGCTCCACGGGACGGACATGGCGAACACCTCGTCGGCTCCGGTGCGCCCGCTCACCGCGGCGGCGATCCCGAAGTCGCTGAGCACGGGCGCGCCGAAGGCCGTGACGAGGATGTTGGAGGGCTTGATGTCGCGGTGGAGGAGCCCGGACCGGTGCGCCGTCTCGAGCGCGGAGGCGATCTTGATGCTGAGCTGGAGCACCTCGCCGACCGGGATCGCCTCGCGGCGGTAGCGGGTCGTCAGCGAGGTCGGGCAGTACTCCATCACGAGGTAGGGCCTGCCGTCCGCGGAGATGCTCGCCTCGTACACGGTGAGGATCGACGGATGCGAGCTGAGGCGCGCCATGACGTCCGCCTCCGCGTTGAACATGCGCAGCAGTCCCTCGTCGACGATGTCCTTCAACAGGACCTTCACCGCGACGGGGCGACGCGGCAGGTTCTGCTCGAAGAGGAACACGTCGGCGAAGCCGCCGGTGCCGAGCGGTCGCACGTAGGTGAACCCGCCGAGGACGGGAGGGGATGAGGGCAGCCGCGTGGCCATGGTCAGCTCACCGGTCCGTCGGAGACATCGAAGATCGCGATCATGCCGTCGCCGAGATCGAGCGAGGCGCCGCGCGCCAGCCGGGCCGTCGCACCATGACGCAGCAGCTGCATCGATCCGTCTGGCTCGCGGACGATCGTGCCGTTGGTCGAATCGAGGTCGCGCGCGACGAGCGCGTCGCCCTCCAGGCGCACCTCCAGATGCGCGGCGGAGATCTCCCGCCGGGGCGAGGAGAGGGCCACGAGCCGGGCGCCCGGATGCGCGGCCGGCCGCGGTGAGCGTCCGAAGACGACGGGCAGGTCGAGCTCGAGCACGCGGTCGGCGCCGACACGCAGGACCGGGCGCGCGGACGGGCGACGGTGCACCCGGCTGAGCTCGGTGCGATCGTCCACCGCGTCGTCGATGGGCGCGCTGCGCGCGGATGCCGGCAGGCGCTCGCGGCGGATGGTCCCCAGCGGCGGTTCGGATGGTCGCGGCTGGGACGCATCGGCGACGGAGGGCGCGGCGGCGGCGCGGCGCGACGCACGGGAGAGGGGGGCGGCATCCGAGGACCTGTGCGGCGCGGCGACCCCCGCGTCACCGCCGTCGCCCCAGTCGAGGCGATCGGCGCGGACGACGCCGCGACCCAGGGGGAGCTGCCCGAGGAGCGCGCGCGACGGGCCGAGCTGCAGGGTCAGGCCCGTGACCTCCTGGGCGACCGACGCGCTCCAGGCGCCGGAGCCGTCGCCGGTGCGCACGTCGCCCCCCGCGAGCACGATCTGAGCGCCGCCGCGAACCGCCAGCGCGACGGCGCGCGTGGGGGCGTCGACGAGCTCGACGAGGGCGAAGTCGGGCAGCGCGGCGATGCCGTCGGCGGCCAGTGCGGAGAGCACCGCATCGAGACTCGTTTCCGCGTGGTCGAGGTCGGAGGACGCGGCGGCGAGCGTCCGCCAGAGACGGAGCGCCACGGCGTCGTCCGCATCCGCCGACAGCACCGCCAGGAAACGGTCGGACACCATGGCGTAGCCGGCGACGGCGGGGTCGCTGGCGACGGCGTAGGTGAACACGAGACCAGCCTAAAGGGACGGGGGCGTCGGCCCGAGGGCGGGCGGGAAGACCCGAGTCACACCCAGCCCTGGAGCCAGTTGTGGAGACGGTAGAAGTCGTACGGCACCTGCATCGCGGACCACAGGGGATACCAGAACACCGACAGCGCTACGACGACCGCGAGGAACACCAGGACGGTGCGTCGCCCGGCGGTGCGCCGGTCGGCATCCGGGTGCGCGCCTCCCGCGATGTCGCGCAGGGCGAAGGTCAGCGCGAGCAGGAGGAACGGCCAGATGACGATCGTGTAGAACTGGAAGACCGTGCGGTCGAAGAAGAGCCACGGCAGCCAGGTCGCGGCGACCCCGACGAGGAGGAGCGCGTGGCGCCAGTCGCGATCGAGGACGAACCGGTAGATGAGGTACACGGCCGCGGCCACCGAGGCGTACCACAGGAGCGGGTTCGGCATGCTGTAGAGCACCTCGAGGCATCCGTTCGCGCCACCCGCGCAGCCGTCCTGCCCGTCGATCGTGGACGCCGCGTGCATCGACGTCGGGCGCCACAGCAGCGGCCACTGCCAGGCGGGGCTCTCGTAACTGTGCTCGGCGGTGATGTTCGTCATCGAGTTGTAGATCGTCTGGTGGTAGCGCCAGAGGCTCTGCAGCGCGAGCGGGACCCATCCGAACAGTCCGGTCGCCGGCTCGGCGTCGGCCGAGTGGCGGTCGTACCCGCCGTCGGTGACGAGCCATCCGGTCCAGGAGGACAGGTAGACGACGAAGGCGACCGGGACGAGCAGCAGGAAGGATGCCGCGCCCTGTCGCACGGCGTCGACCGGCCAGAACCCGATGCCCAGCCGCCGCCGCTCGAGCGCGTCGGTGATGACGAGGTAGAGGCCGATCGCCGCGAGCACCCATACGCCCGACCACTTGACCGCGGTCGCCGCCCCCGCAGCCGCCCCCGCAGCGATGACCCACGGCCGGTTCCAGAGCACCGGCCCCCACGCGGGCGGCTCGTCGCCGCGGAGACGCTCCGAGACACGCGCGGCGAGCCGGTCGAGGTGACGGTTGCGGTCGAGCACGACGAACCAGAACGCGAGGATCGTGAAGAACGTCAGGAAGATGTCGAGCAGCGAGACGCGGCTCATGACGATTCCGAGCCCGTCGATCGCCAGGAGGAACGACGCCGTGCCGGCGAAGACGAGGGAGCCCGTCATGCTCTTGGCGAGCAGGTAGAGGAGGAGGACGCATCCCGCGCCGAACAGTGCCGCCGAGATGCGCCATCCGAACGAGGACTCGGGCCCGAAGATCCACATGCCCACGCCGATCAGGTACTTTCCGAGCGGCGGATGCACGACGAAGCTCGGATCGGTGCCGAAGATGTCGGTCTGCCCCGCGATGAACTGCTCGTTCGCCCCCTCGGGCCACGAAGCCGCGTACCCGAGCACCCACTGGCTCCAAGCGTCCTTGACGTAGTACGTCTCATCGAACACGAGCGCGTGCGGGTGACCCAGGTTCCACACCCGGAGGACGAGCGCGAGGAGGGTCACGACCGCCGGCACGACCCACCCGTACAGGCGGCGCAGACGCGGCTCGGCGGCGAGCCTCGCCTGCCAGCGCTCCGAGAACGATGCGGGCGCGGCGGGCAGCAGGGGCTCGACCGTCTTCGTCACGGGCACCAGCCTATGCTGGGGCGGTGATCATCCTCGCTGCGACGCCGATCGGGAATCTCCAGGACGCGTCGCCACGACTGGTCGCGGCCCTCGAGGCGGCCACCGTCGTCGCCTCCGAGGACACCCGCACGACGCAGCGCCTGCTCCAGGCCCTCGGCGTCGCCAACCGGCCGCGCCTGCTGGCGCTCCACGATCACAACGAGAAGCAGCGCGCGGGCGAGCTCGTCGAGCGCGCGGCGACCGAGGACCTCCTCGTCCTGAGCGATGCCGGGATGCCGACCGTCAGCGATCCCGGATACGCCCTCGTGGCCGCGGCCGTCGCCCAGGGGGTGACGGTGACCGTCATCCCGGGGCCGTCGGCCGTCGTCACCGCGCTCGCCGTGGCGGGACTGCCGACCGACCGCTTCACCTTCGAGGGCTTCCCCCCGCGGAAGACGGGGGAGCGGCGTGCGGCGCTGGCGGCCCTGGCATCCGAGCCGCGGACCATGGTCTTCTTCGAGGCGCCCTCGCGCCTGGCCGCGACCCTCGCCGACATGGCGGGCGCGTTCGGCGGCGACAGGCCCGCGGCCGTGTGCCGCGAGCTCACCAAGCTGCACGAGGAGGTCGTGCGCGGCGGCGTCGGAGAACTCGCCGCGTGGGCGGCCGGGGGCGTCCGCGGCGAGATCGTCGTCGTCGTGGGCGGCGCGCCGGCGCGAGCCGTGTCCGAGGAGGACGCGGTCGCGCAGGTGCTCGCGCTGGTGGCCGACGGGCTGAGGCTCCGCGAAGCTGCCGCCGAAGTAGCCGGTCAGACCGGACGCAGCTCTCGCGACCTCTACCAGGCCGCGCTCGCCGCACGCTGACGCCGAGCTTGCCGGTTCCGCGCCGAGCTTGCCGGTTCCGCGCCGAGCTTGCCGGCAAGGTCGAGGCACAAGCGGCAAGCTCGGCGGGGCGGGTCAGCCCTTGACGGAGCCGGCGGTCAGGCCGCCGATGATGTAACGCTGGAGACCGAGGAAGAGCGCCAGCACGGGGATGGCGGCGAGGATCGCTCCCGCGGCGAAGAGGCCCCAGTTGCTCGACAGCTGGTTCGACACCCACTGGAACATCCCCACCGCGAGGGTCCAGTTGTCCTCGGACACGAGCACGATCTTGGAGATGATGTAGTCGCCGAACGACGCGATGAACGCGAGCAGGGCGACAACCGCGAGGATCGGCGTCACCAGCGGCATGATGATCGTCCAGAAGATCTGGGCGTGGGTGGCGCCGTCGATCTTGGCCGACTCGTCGAGCTCCATCGGGATCGTGTTGAAGAACCCGTACATGAGGAACGTGTTCACCCCGAGCGCGCCGCCCAGGTACACGCAGATGAGCGCGATCTTCGAGTTGAGTCCCAGCGCGGGGAACACCTCGCCGAGGGCGAGCAGCATCAGGAAGATGGCGACGAAGGCGAGAGCCTGCGGGAACATCTGGATGATGAGGAGCGAGGTGAGGCCGAGCCGGCGCCCGCGGAAGCGGAAGCGCGAGAAGGCGTAGGCCGCCGCGGCGCCCATGAGGACCGCGCCCACCGCCGCGGCGATCCCCACCTGGATCGTGTTGCCGTACCAGGTCCAGTACCGGGTGCCGCTCAGCGCCGCGTAGTTGCCGATGTCGAACGCCGAGAAGAGGGAATTGCTGGCGGCGAGGCTCCCGCCCGGGTTGAACGAGGCCGACAGCACGTACACGAGCGGGAAGATCGCGTAGAAGAGGATGACGGCGGCGACGAGGTACTTCCAGCCGACCTCGACCAGCCAGCGACGGCGCACGGCGCTGCGGCGGCCCTCGTCCAGCGTGATGTCGGCGCGAGCCTGGCGGGCCTGCGCGGCCTCGGTGCGGGTGTCGTTCGGAGCGGACATCACTGGTACTCCTCGAGCTTCTTGGTCTGGCGGAAGGCCAGGGCGGAGATGAGACCCACGACGATGAACACGAGGATCGAGAGCGCGCTCGCCAGGCCGTAGTCGGCCTTGCCTCCCGAGACCCCGGAGATGTCCCAGATCGCGGAGATGAGGATGTCGGTCGAGCCGAGCGCGTACGGGGCGCCGGGGATGGCCGGGCCGCCGTTGTTGAACATGTAGATGATCGTGAAGTTGTTGAAGCTGAACGCGAAGGACGAGATCAGCAGCGGCGCGGTGGCGACCAGCACGAGCGGGAGGATGATCGAGCGCAGCTGGCGTACGCGTCCCGCGCCGTCGATGGATGCCGCTTCGAGCGCGTCGGACGGGAGGGCCTGGATGGCGCCCGTGCAGACGAGGAAGTAGTACGGGTAGGTCAGCCAGACGTTCACGAAGAGGACCGCGAATCTCGCGAGCCACGGATCGCCGAGCCAGTCGATGTTCATCCCGCCGAAGAAGAACTCGTTGATCACCCCGAACTCGGCGTTGAACATGCCGCGGAACAGCAGCGCCGACATGAAGGCGGGGAAGGCGTACGGGAGGATGAACAGCGTCCGCAGGATCTTCCGGCCCTTGATCCGCTCGTCGTTGAAGATGATCGCGAAGATGAGGCCCATCGCGAACGGGACGAGTACCGAGAGGATCGCCCACGCGAACGTCCAGAGGGTGACGGTCGCCAACGGCGAGATCATCGCGGGATCGGTGAAGAGGCGGACGAAGTTGTCGAAGCCGACGTGGACGGTCCAGCCGGTCGGGAGCATGGTCCCGTCGTCGCTGGCGAAGTTGCCCGAGTCGGTGGCGCGGTAGACCGTCCCTGTGGCGGTGTCGGTGATGGTCTGCGACGCGGCATCCCACTCCAGCGTGGAGCGGTAGATCGATCCCGAGCTGCCGTCGTTGGTGCGGATCGACCCCGCGTTCGGGTCGTCGGAGACCGGGACCCGGAGGGCGATGACCTCCTTCTGGAGGTCCTGGTCGCTGATGATGTCGTTGCGGGGGACGATGGTCCAGCCGGGGACCTCGGCGGGCGCGCCCGCGGCGGTCGTGGTGCCGACGACCGAGAGCGGCGCCTCGGCCGAGCCCGCCTTGATCTCGCCGTCCTCGACGATCGCGAAGCCGAGGGTGCCGCCCTGCTCGACGACCGCGAGGGGGAAGGTGGGCGAGCCCTCGACGCGGCGCTCGCCCTGGCTGAGGGCGGCCTGGACGGCCTGCTCCTGCGAGCCGACGTGGCCGGCGCCGTAGTTGGTGAAGGCGATGTAGGCGGTGTAGCCGAAGATGAAGACCTGGAAGACCAGGAGGAAGCCGAGTCCGGGCAGCAGGTACTTGAGCGGGAGGGCGCGCTTGGTGAAGTAGACGATGTCGGCGGCTGCCAGGAGCAGCACGGCGGCGCCGAAGATGATCCAGGACTGCGCCTGGGCGGCGGCGAAGATGCCCATCAGCCCGAAGGCGTTGACGATCGCCATGAGGACGAGCTTCACGAGGAAGCCCCAGCCGACGCCGTTCCACCGGCGGCCGTGCGGCTCGCCCGATCCGGATGTCGGTGGGGTGGGGCTCGGGGGCGCGGCCTGCGCCGTGGCGGTGTCCTGCGGAACCGACATGTGCATCTCCTTCGAGGGGGTGCGGGGTAGGTCCGGGGGCGGACGGGCGAGCCGCCCGCCCCCGGAGAGGATCAGCCGATCCGAGGACCGGCCGGTCGGATCAGCCGATCAGCGCCTGCAGGTCGGTGATCATCTTGTCCCACGTGCCCGCCGGGTCGGCGCCCTTGATGATCTGCACCTGGGCGGCGTTCCAGAGGTCCCAGACCGAGCCCATCTCGGGGATGTTCGGCATCGGGACGCCGTTCTGCGACGAGGCGACGAAGCCCGCGATGACCGGGTCGGACGAGACCTCGGTGGCGAGGTCGTTCCACGCGGGGATGCGCGGGTCGGCCTCGTACAGGGCCTTCTGGGCGTCGTACGTCGCGAGGTACTTCGTCAGGAACTCCTGGGCGACCAGCGCGTTCTCGCTCTGCGAGCTCACGTAGAAGCCCTGGACGCCCACGAACGGCGACGCCGTCTCGCCACCGGCCGAGGGGATCGGGTTGACCTTGATCTCCACGCCGTCGGCGGTGAGAGCCTCGATCGCCCACGGTCCCTGGACCGTGTAAGCCGCATCGCCGCTGGCGAAGAGCTCGTTGTTGGTGTCGTAGTCGATCGTCGTCGAGATGTCGCCGGTGCCCTTCTCGCCGTTGGCGCCGAGCCACTCGGCGAACGCCGTGCCGGCCTCGCCGCCCATGCCGACCTCGGAGGTGTAGCCGTCGGCGTCGCTGACGAACACCGGGGCGCCGAAGGAGGTCTGGAAGCCGTACATCGTGTAGGCGTCACCGGTCTGGCCGCCCGTGTTGATGACGATGGGACGCTTGGCGCCCGCGGCGTCGGCCGCGGCGATCGCGTCGTCCCACGTGGCGGGGGCGTCGTCGCCGACGAGCTCGGTGTTCTGGATGAGCGCGATCGTCTCGAGCGAGTACGGCAGCGCGTACAGCTGGCCCTCGTAGGTGAAGGCGTCGAGCGAGACCGGGGCGAAGCTGCTCGCGGTGTCGGTCAGGTCGACGGGCGAGACGACACCGGCCTGGACGAGGCTGCCCAGCCAGTCGTGCGCGCCGATCGTGATGTCCGGGCCCTCGCCGGTCGGCACCTGGTTGGTGAAGTCGGTGCGGATGTCCTCGAAGTTCTTCTGGACGAGCTCGATCTTGCCGCCGGTCTCCTCCTCGAAGGTCGCCGCGGCGGCCTCGATGGCGGGCTTGCGGTTCTCGTCGGTCCAGACGGTGAGCGTGACGCCGCTGGCGTCGATGGCCTCTTCGGTCTCCGTCGGGGTCGTGGCGGGCGGGGTGCTGCTGCAGCCGGCCAGCAGGAGGCCGGTCGCGGCGAGGGCGGCGATGCCGATACCCATCTTGCGCATGGATTGTCCTTCCAAAGGGTGGTCGATCCGTCGCGGCTTCGGTGAAGTCGCCTCATCACGACCGATGGTGGGATGCCGCGGCCGGTGGCCGGGGCAGGTGTGTGTCTCTCAGTGCGGATTCGCGGGATGGCCCGCAGGAGTGCGGTCGGTCATCGACCACCCCCTTCGGCTGTGCGCTGGGTGCGGATGACGGCGACGTCACCCGCGTTCAGCACCAGCATGCCTCGTGCTTCCTCCTGTGTCAGCAGGTCGAAGCCCGAAGTGTGCAACGAAACGGCATCCGTTCCGTGGTTGATGGCGACGAGGTACTCGGCCTCATCGGAGACGCGGCGCACCGACTCGACTCCCGCGGGAAGGCCGGAGGGTGCGATGCCCGCGTCGACGTACACGGCGTCGAGGACGGCGGACAGGCCCGCCGCGTCGGGGCGGGTGCTGAGGTACCAGCCGGCGCCCGCACCGTGCGCGTTGCGCGTGATGGCCGGGCGGCCGGCAGCAGGGCCGTCGACGAACGACGCGTGGACGGCGGCGGTGGACAGGACGAGATCCTCCTGCCACGTGTCGGCGGGGTAGCGGGTTCCGCCCAGGTCGATCTCGGCGGTGTGGCCGTGGCGGAGCGGCAGGTGCTCCTCGACGCGGAGACCGAGCGCGGGCTCGAGCGGCGCCGCGAAGCCGCCCGCGTGGACGGCGTCGTTCTCGTCGACCACGGCCGAGAAGAACGAGACGACGAGGGTGCCGCCGCCGGCGACGTACGCGTTGAGGTTCTCGGCATCCGCGGCGCTCAGCATGTACTGCGCCGGCGCGAGCACGAGCTTGTAGCCCGACAGGTCGTGGCCCGGCAGTGCGAAGTCGACCGTGACGCCGTCGCGCCACAGCTTCTCGTAGAAGGCGCGGATGCGCTCGTCGTGGCTGACGTCCTCGGACGGGCGCCATTCGAGATCCTGCGCCCAGAACGACTCGAAGTCCCACAGGATCGCGACGTCGGCCTGCACCCGCGCGCCGCGGACCTCCTCGAGACGGCCGAGCGCGGCGCCGAGGTCGACGACCTCACGCCAGACGCGCGACGTCGTCCCCGCGTGGGGGAGCATCGCCGAGTGGAACTTCTCCGCGCCCGAGCGGGAGGCGCGCCACTGGAAGAAGAGGATGCCGTCGGCGCCGCGCCCGAAGTGCGACAGGGAGTTCCGTGCCATCTCGCCCGGGCGCTTTGCGACGTTCCGTGGCTGCCAGTTCACGGCCGACGTGGAGTGCTCCATGAGGATCCACGGCGCGCCGCGGCCGACCGAGCGCGACAGGTCCGCCGCGATCGCGAGGCCGATCTCGCCCTCCTCGTCCGCAGCCCACAGGTAGTGGTCGTCGGAGACGATGTCGACCTCGCGGGCCCACGCCCAGAGGTCGCAGCCGTGGTGCTGGTTGGCCATGAAGTTCGTCGTGATCGGCCGGTCGCTGTGGGCGCGGATGGCGTCGCGCTCGGCGATGAAGCAGGCGCGCAGCTGGTGATCGGTGAACCGGGCGAAGTCGAGGCGCTGGGCGGGGTTGATCACCGAGGGCGCGGTGGCGGGGGCGCCGATGTGGTCCCATTCGCCGTAGTGCTGTCCCCAGAACGCGGTGCCCCAGGCGGCGTTGAGCGCATCGAGGGTTCCGTAGCGGGCGCGGAGCCACTCCCGCCAGGCGGCGACCGCGTGCGGCGAGTAGTCCTCGCCGACCGGCACGCCGTACTCGTTGTGGACGTGCCAGAGGACGACGGCGGGGTGCGAGCCGTAGCGTCGCGCGAGCTCGGTCGCGATGCGCACCGCGGCCTCGCGGTAGGCGGGGGCGGAGTGGGAGGCCATGCCGCGGGCGCCGAAGCCGAGGGGGACGCCGTCGCGCGTGACGGCGCGGGCGTCGGGGTGGTTCGCGAAGAACCAGGCCGGCGGGGATGCCGTGGGGGTGCCGAGGTCGACGGAGATGCCGTTGGCGTGGAGGAGCTCGATGACGTCGTCGAGCCAGGCGAAGTCGAACTCGCCCTCGCGGGTCTCGAGGAGCCCCCAGGCGAAGATGCCGATGCTCACGAGGTTGACGCCCGCCTCGCGCATGAGAGCGACGTCCTCGTCCCAGACCTCTCGCGGCCACTGCTCCGGCGTGTAGTCGCCGCCGTAGGCGATGCCGGAGATCGCGGGCCACACCGTGGCGGGCGAAGGAGTGGAGCTCATGGCGTCGGGTCCTCGTTGTCCGTTGTCCTGGCTGTGACCGGTCACAGCCATGCGATCAGTGTATGCGCCGCGGAGAATGCCGGTACCGCTTCGTTACCGAACTGTGACCGGTCCCAGATCGCGAGCGATCCGCACGCGCCGACGCGATAGAGTCGCCCCTGATGGCTGCTGCAGATCACCCCCGCAAGCCGACGATCCGCGATGTCGCGGCCGTCGCCGGCGTCTCGCACGGCACCGTCTCGCGCGTCATCAACGGCGGGCACTGGGTGTCGCCCGAGGCGCGCGCCGCCGTCGACGCGGCGATCCTCGAGACCGGCTACACCGCGAACCACGCCGCGCGGAGCCTGGCCACGGGCCGCGCGAACTCGCTGGCGTTCCTCCTCACCGAGCCGCAGCACCTGCTCTTCGCCGACTCGACGTACGCGCTGCTCCTGCGCGGGGCGACCGAGGCCCTGGCGGCGCGGTCGATGACGCTCGTCCTCCTCATCGCCGGAACGCCGGAGGAGCAGGCCACCGTCGAACAGTACGTCCGCGCGGGCCACGTCGACGGCGTGCTCCTGGTGTCGTCGCACGAATCGGACTCGCTCCTGGCCTCGCTCGTCGCCGCCGGCGTGCCCACGGTCTGTGCCGGCATCCCGCTCGCGGCCGAGGCCGTGCCGCACGTCTCCGTCGACGAGGTCGCCTCGGCGCGCGACATGACGCGGTATCTGCGGGAGCGCGGGCACCGGCGGATCGCCCTCATCACCGGCCCCAACGACACCCCGGGCGGCCGCTTCCGCCTCGTGGGCTTCCAGGAGGAGATGGGCGACGCGTTCGACCCCGACCTCGTGGAGCAGGGCAGCTACGAGCAGTCCAGCGGCGACGCCGCGATGACGCGGCTCCTCGAGCGCGCGCCCGACATCGACGCGGTGTTCGCGGCATCCGACGTGATGGCCGTCGGCGCGATCGCAGCCCTGCGCCGCGCCGGCAAGCGCGTGCCGGAGGACATCGCGGTGGCCGGGTTCGACGACTCCGGCCTCGCGGAGATCCACGACCCGCCGCTCACGACCGTCCGACAGCCGTGGACGGAGATCTCGCACACGATGGTCGACATGGTCCTGGACGTCATCGCCGGCCGTCCGCGCGACGCCGTCGTGCTCCCCACCTCGCTCGTGGTGCGCGAGACCGCCTGAGCCGTCACACGCGAAGATCGGCGCTGCCCGCCCAACTAGAATCCTGGGGTGAGCAACGGCCGTTCCTTCTACATCACGACCCCGATCTACTACCCCAGCGATCTTCCGCACATCGGACACGGGTACACCTCGGTGGCCGTCGACACGCTCGCGCGCTGGCACCGGCAGGCCGGTGACGATACCTGGATGCTGACCGGCACCGACGAGCACGGTCAGAAGATGCTCCGCGCCGCCGCCGCCAACGGCGTGACGCCCCAGGAGTGGGTGGACCGGCTCGTCGAGGAGTCCTGGTTCCCGCTGCTGAAGACCCTCGACGTGGCCAACGACGACTTCATCCGGACGACCCAGGCCCGCCACGAGGAGCGCGTGCAGCAGTTCGTGCAGGCGCTGTTCGACCGCGGGTACATCTACGCGGGCGAGTACGAGGCGCTGTACTGCGTCGGCTGCGAGGAGTTCAAGCCCGAGGCCGAGATCGTCGACGGCACCGGCGCCTTCGAAGGACTCAAGGTCTGCGCGATCCACTCCAAGCCGCTCGAGCTGCTGCAGGAGAAGAACTACTTCTTCAAGCTCAGCGAGTTCGGCGACCGCCTGCTCGAGCTCTACAAGACGGTGCCCGACTTCGTCCGGCCTGAGTCGGCGCGCAACGAGGTGGTCTCCTTCGTCAAGAGCGGCCTGAAGGACCTCTCCATCTCGCGGTCGGCCTTCGACTGGGGCATCCGCGTGCCGTGGGACGACACGCATGTCATCTACGTGTGGGTCGACGCGCTGCTGAACTACGCGACGGCCGTCGGCTACGGCACCGACCCCGAGCAGTTCGCGCGCCGCTGGCCGGCCTATCACGTCGTCGGCAAGGACATCCTCCGCTTCCACGCCGTCATCTGGCCCGCGATGCTGATGGCCGCCGGCCTCGACGTCCCCCGCGGCGTCTTCGCGCACGGCTGGCTGCTCGTCGGCGGCGAGAAGATGTCGAAGTCGAAGCTCACCGGCATCGCACCGGCCGAGATCACCGACGTCTTCGGCTCGGACGCCTACCGCTTCTACTTCCTCTCTGCGATCGCCTTCGGCCAGGACGGCTCGTTCTCGTGGGAGGACCTGTCGGCGCGCTACCAGGCGGAGCTCGCGAACGGCTTCGGCAACCTCGCCTCGCGGACGATCGCCATGATCGAGCGCTACTTCGACGGCGTCGTGCCGGCGCCGGCCGACACGACCGACGGCGATCGCGCGGTCCGCGAGACGGTCGCCGCGGCATCCGTCGCCGCCGATGCCGCCATCGAGCGCTTCCGCCCCGACGAGGCCATCGCCGCGATCTGGACGATCGTCGACGCCGCGAACGGCTACATCACCGACAACGAGCCGTGGGCGCTCGCGAAGGACGAGGCGCAGCGCGCGCGACTGGGCACCGTCCTGTACACGGCCGCCGAGGCGCTGCGCGCGCTCGCCGTGCTGCTGTCGCCGATCATGCCGGTGGCGACCGCCAAGCTCTGGGACGCCCTCGGCGCGGCCGATGCGCTCGGGCACCTGGTTGCGCAGCCGCTCCGCGAGGCGGGCACCTGGGGCGCGCTCCGCCCGGGGGCGCGCGTGACCGCGCTCACGCCGCTGTTCCCGCGCATCGAGCAGGCGTGAGCGACCCGTCCGGCTACATCCGCGAGCGCCACAACGACGGCTCGCGCGATGTGCGCTGGCCGGAGAGCCCGGCGCCCCTGCCGGTGCCGGTGTACGACAACCACGCGCACCTCGAGATCTCCGACGGCGATGAGCCCCGCAGCCTCGACGAGCAGCTGGAGCGCGCGGTCGCCGTCGGCGTCGTGGGCGTCGTGCAGGCCGGCGGCGACATCGAGTCGAGCCGCTGGTCGGCCGAAGCCGCGGCATCCCACCCGCGCGTCCTCGCCGCCGTCGCCATCCACCCGAACGAGGCGCCCGCGTACGCGGCCGAGGGACGCCTCGACGAGGCGATCGCCGTGATCGACGAGCTGGCCGCGCAGCCGAGGGGGCGAGCCGTCGGAGAGACGGGCCTCGACTTCTTCCGGACGGATGCCGACGGCCTCCCCGCCCAGCACGAGAGCTTCGAGGCCCACATCGCGCTGGCCAAGAAGCACGGGATCGCGATGCAGATCCACGATCGCGACGCCCACGACGCCGTGCTCGAGACGCTGCAGCGCGTCGGCGCCCCCGAGCGGACGGTCTTCCACTGCTTCTCGGGCGACGCCGACATGGCGCGGATCGCCGCCGAACGGGGGTACTGGCTGAGCTTCGCCGGCAACGTCACCTTCAAGAACGCGCAGAACCTCCGCGACGCGCTGGCGGTGACGCCGCGGGAGCGGATCCTGGTCGAGACCGACGCGCCGTTCCTCACGCCGACGCCCCACCGGGGCCGCCCCAACGCGCCGTACCTCATCCCGGTGACGGTGCGCTTCCTGGCATCCGAGCTCGGCATCGACCTCGACGAGCTCTGCGCGCAACTGGCCGCCAACACGCTCGAGGTGTACGGCTCGTTCGACTGAGCGGACGTGCTCGCTGGGCGGGGTCGCCGCCGGTCTACCGCGTCGTGGACCCGCTGACGAGCTCCCACGGGAGGTCGACGACCTCGGGTCCGTCGGCGGAGAGGACGCCGCCGAGCGCCGTGAACATCGCCTCGGCGGCGAGCTCGGGGTGGACGCACGCCCGCGTGACGCCGAGGCGCTCGCCGAGCGCGCAGTCGCCGCTGCCCGCCTCGCTCGTGCACAGGGCGATCAGCTGCATGTCGCGGGGGATGACGAGCGAGGTCGCCTCGAGCTGGAGGTAGATCTCGGGCCCCTCCTCGCAGAACGCGAAGATCGCGTCGGCCCCGCGGTCGAGGAGATCGCGCACCTCGCGCGCGAGGCGCCGGCGACCGGCGTCGACCCGCGCCACCAGGGGCTCGCGGCCGCGCACGGCGGTCCAGGCGAGATAGGCGCTCTCGCCGATCTGATCGCGCGGCACCTCGCTCTCGTCGACGAGGAAGCCGATCCGCGCCGCTCCCGTCGCCTCGAGATGGGCGAGCCCCGCGCGGACGGCGGCGTCGTAGCCGGTGCGCACGCTCAGGCCCGGGGCTCCCGCGATGTACAGGTCGGTGGCGACGACCGGGATGCCGCGGGCGGCGGCCTCGCGGAGCACCGCGCGGTCGTCGGCGGGGTCGGGGAAGTACAGCACGTCGATCTGCGCACCCGCGAGGAGGTCGGGGCGGGAGTCGGGGAGCACCGTGACGGTGAAGCCGTGCGCCGCGGAGGAGCGGACGAGCGAGGTGAGCTGACGGGCGCGCTGCAGGGCGCGACGACCGTCGTCGATCGAGCTGTCGGCCATGACGAAGCCGACCGACATCGTCCGGCCGCTGCGCAGGGCGGCGGCGTGCTTGTTGGGGCGGTAGCCGAGTTCGGCGGCGATCGCCTTGATCCGCTCGCGGGTCTCGGGTCGCATGCTCCCGCGGTCGTTGAGCGCCTGGCTGGTCGCGGCGGTGGAGACGCCGGCGCGCAGAGCGATGTCCTTGAGGGTCACCCCGCGCGCGTCGGTCACGAGCGCTCCCGCTGCTCCGCGGGCGCCGAGCCGCCGTGCTCGCCGCGCGGGGGGAGGACGGTGGCGACGGCATCCGCCCACTCCGACCCGTGGCCTCCCGAGGCCAGAGCGTGGCCGCGCGCGATGAGGCCGTGCAGGAGGACGCCGGAGAAATGACGGAGCGCGGCCTCGGTCTCGGCGCTGGCGCCCCGGGCGATCTCGCTCTGGAGCACCGACCGCACGTGCTCGCGGAGCGCCACGACCGTCGGCGACACCTCGTGCACGCGGTGCGAGGCGGCGTGGCGCGCGGCGGCGGCCTGCACGATCTCGCGGGCGTGGTCGATCGTGGCGGACTCGTCGATCGGCGCCTGCACGCGGATCGTCTCGAGGTCGAGGAGCTCGACGTCGGGGAGCGCGCGGACACCCGGGTCGACGTTGCGCGGCATGCCGAGGTCGACGATCACCTGGGGTGTGCGGATGCCGGCGCGCGCGGCCGCGTGCTCGTCGGCGTGGAGGGCGAAGTCCTGGGTCGTCGTCGTGCAGGTGACGACGACGTCGGCCGCGGCCGCTTCGGCAGCATAGGCGTCGGCGGGGACGACCGTCAGGTGCTCGCGGTGGGCGAACCTCTTGCGGCCGGAGCGCGAGTGGACCCGGATGTCGCGCGCGCCGACATCGCGGAGGGCCGCGAGGGATGCCGCGGCGTAGCGCCCGGTGCCCACGAGCAGCACGCGGGCTTCGCTCCAGTCCTCGATGCGGGAGCCGGCGAGCTCGACCGCGAGACGGACGAGGGAACGCCCCGATTCGCCGAGCCGGGTGCTGTTGCGGACGGCCCGCGAGGCCTCGGTGGCGCGCTGGAAGAGCTGCTCGAGCGGGGCCGTCGTGAGTCCGTCGCGCCGCGCGGCGTCGAGCGCACGTCGCACCTGGCCGGCGATCTCGTCCTCGCCCACGGCCACGGAGTCCAGGCCCGCCGCGACGGAGAACAGGTGCTGCGCGACGCGGTGCCCCTGCGCGAAGTCGACCGTGTCGCGGACGGTGCGGAACGGCAGCTCCGCGAGGCCCGACAGCTGCTCCATCGCGGCATCCATCGCGGGGACGGGGGAGGCGTCGTCGAGGTCGAAGTAGGCCTCGAAGCGGTTGCAGGTGGACAGGACCACGGCGCCGCGGATCTCGTCGTGCGCGCCCTTCAGACGGACGGCGACCTCGTCTCCCATGCCCGCGAGCCGCTCGAGGGACTCGAGCGGCGTGGTGCGCTGATGGGCGGTGAGGCAGACGAGCACGTAGAGGATCCGATCCGGGGCGGTGGCCGATGAGACGCGGCGAACAGGGTTAGTATAACGATTAACTCGATCGAGGAGCCGCAATCATTCCGCTGTCTGACGACGTCCGTTCCGCGCCCGCACGATCCGAGGCCGGTGCCTCGGCCGCCGCATCGCACCCGCTGTCGGCGCACGGGACGGCATCGTCCCGTCTCCTGCGGGCCCTCCGTGGCGACCGCCCCGAGGTGACCCCGGTCTGGTTCATGCGGCAGGCGGGAAGGTCGCTGCCCGAGTACCGCGCGCTGCGCAGCCGGGGCACGATGATCGAGGCCTGCCTCGACCCGGCCCTCGCGAGCGAGATCACGCTGCAGCCCGTGCGCCGTCACGGTGTGGACGCCGCCGTCTTCTTCAGCGACATCGTCGTCCCGCTCGCCCTCATCGGCATCGAGGTCGAGATCGCCGCCGGGCGGGGGCCGGTGTTCACCCATCCGCTGCGCACCGCGGCTGATATCGCGGCGGCCGTGCGGATCGACCCGGCGCTCGTGCGCGAGCGCGGTGAAGCGATCGTCGACGCCGTCGGCCGCACGACCGCGATGCTCGCCGAGGAGTCCGAGGCGCGCGGCGAGGCACTGCCGCTCATCGGCTTCGCGGGGGCGCCCTTCACCCTCGCGGCCTATCTCGTCGAGGGCGGGCCGTCGAAGGACCACCTCGCCGCGCGGCGCCTGATCCACGACGACCCCGCCGCCTGGCACGACCTCACGGCGTGGCTGGCCGAGGTGACCGGAGAGTTCCTCGCGCTCCAGGTCGAGGCGGGCGCGAGCGCCGCACAGCTGTTCGACTCCTGGGCGGGCGGGCTCGCTCCGTCGGTGTACCGCTCCGCCGTGCTCCCCGCCTCCGCCGCCGCGCTCCGTGCCGTGCGGGAGGTCCCGCTGCCGGGCGACGCGGGTATCGACCACGTGCCGCTCATCCACTTCGGCGTCGGCACCGGCGAGCTGCTGCGCGACATGGCCTCGCTCGACATCGACGCCATCGGCGTCGACTACCGGGTGCCGCTCGACGAGGCGCGTCGCCGGATCGACCGCGATCTCACCGTGCAGGGGAACCTCGACCCGGCGATGCTGTTCGCGCCGGAGCCCGTGCGCACCGCCGCGGTCCGCGAGGTGCTCGACGCCGGTGCGGCCGCGCGCGCCCACGTCTTCAACCTCGGTCACGGGGTTCCGATGGACGCCGACCCCGATGCGATCGGCGCGGTCGTCCGGGCGGTGCACGACTGGCGGATGCCGTGACCGCTGCCGCGCCGGGCGGAACGGCCGAGCCGACCTCCGCCGACGTGGTCGTCGTCGGAGCCGGCGTGGCCGGGCTCGTCGTCGCGCACGACGTCGCGCGCGCGGGCCTGTCGGTGGCGCTCCTGGAGGCCGGCGAGCGCGTCGGCGGCATGCTCCGGCGCGCGGATCTCGGCGGGGTCGCCGTCGATGTCGGCGCCGAGTCGTTCGCCACGCGGACGAGCGGCGTCGCCGACCTGATCGCCGACGCGGGTCTCCCGCTGCGGACCGTCGCGCCCGAGCGCGGGGGAGCGCACCTCGCGGCCGTCGGCGATGACGGCATCCTCCATGCACCCCTTCCGCGCCGCACCGTCCTGGGCATCCCGGCCGATCCGCTCGCCGAGGACGTGCTTCGCATCCTCGGCGGCGCTGCGGCCCGGCGGGTCGCCGCGGAGCCGTCGCTCGACCGCGACGCGTCCGCCGCCGCGCCGGAGCCCTCGCTGGCCGATCTCGTCGCGGAGCGCTGCGGCCCCGAGCTCGTCCGGCGCCTCGTCGACCCGCTCTGCCGGAGCGTGTACTCGGTCGCCGCCAGCGACGCGCGCCTGTCGCGCCTGCATCCTGCGCTCTGGCGCGAGTATGTGGCCCGCGGGTCTCTCATCGAGGCCGCGGCGGTCGTCGCGGCGCCCGAGCGGGCAGGATCCGCCGTCGCCGGGATCGACGGCGGCATGTGGCGACTGGCCGAGGAGCTCGATCGCGCGGCGCGCGCCGCCGGGGTCCGCGTCCGCACCGGGGTGCGCGTCGACGGCCTGACCGCTGCAGGCCGGGCGGTGGACGTCGCTGCCGGATCCGAGGTCCTCCGTGCGCGACGCGTGGTCGTGGCGACGGGCGCTATCGCCGCACGCGCGCTCCTCGCGCCGCCCGCATCCGCCGGTTCGGCCACGCCGCCCGCATCCGCCGGCGGGGCGCCGCCCGTGCGGGTCGTCGCCGCTCTCGTCGCAGCGCCCGAGCTGGACATCCGGCCGGTCGGATCGGGAGTGATCGTCGCCGCCGACGTCGACGCTCAGGCGAAGGCGCTCACGCACGTCACGGCCAAATGGGGCTGGGCCGCTGCCGCGGCCCCCGCGGGACACCACATCGTTCGGCTGTCCGCCCGCGCGGCGACGTCCCGCCTCGACACCCCCGAGGACCTCGCCCGCGAGATCACGCTCCTCACCGGTGTCGCCGTCGCTCCGTCGGCGATCGTCGCCCGTGCCGAGGCGGTATGGACGGATGCCGTGGCCGCCGCCCCGGTTGACCCTGCGCGGCGTGCGGCGCTGGCCGCGGACGGCATCCATCTCGCAGGTGCGCCCGTCGCAGGGACCGGCCTCGCCTCCGTCGTCCCGCACGCCCGGGAGCTGGCGCGCGACCTCGTCCGCGAGCTGACGGACGCCGGTTCCGACGCATCCGACTCATCCACCCCCGTCGCCGCCGCACGCACCGCCGCGGCCGACACCGAAACCCGGAGGACCGCATGACCGAGGAGAACCTCGTCGGCTACACCCTGTTCGCCGTGCTGAGCGCGCCGCGCCCGCGCGCCGACGCACCGACGGCATCCGCGATCGCCGCGCTCGACACCGAGATCGCGACGCTCGCCGAAGCGGGGGTGACGCTGCGCGGGCTCTACGACGTCACGGGCATGCGCGCCGACGCCGACCTCATGGTGTGGCTGCACGGCGACGACCCGGCGGCGCTCCAGAAGGCGCTGCGCACCCTGCGGCGCACCGAGGTGCTCGCGGGATCCACGTGCGAGTGGAGCGCGATGGGCGTCCACCGCGAGGCGGAGTTCAACAAGCGCCACGTGCCCGGCTACCTCCGTGGCGAGCGGGCGCGCGACTGGCTCTGCCTCTACCCCTTCGTCCGCAGCTACGAGTGGTACCTGCTGCCCGAGGCCGAGCGCTCCGCCATGCTCGCCGAGCACGGCCGTCAGGGAGCGAAGTTCACGGACGTCGTCGCCAACACCGTGTCCACCTTCGCGCTCAGCGACTACGAGTGGCTCCTGCCGCTCGAGAGCGACGAGCTGCTGAGTCTCGTCGACCTCATGCGCGACCTCCGGGCCACCGACGCGCGCCGCCACGTGCGCGAGGAGGTCCCCTTCTACACGGGTCGCCGGGTGGCGACCGCCGAGCTCGCGGAGGTGCTGGGCTGATGGCCGAGAACATCGGATCCGCGCCGGCGGGCTTCCGGCCGAAGCCGCCGCGCGCGCAGGCCGCCCCCGTCTGCGGCGACGGATGCCGGGTGCCGGCGGCCACGTCGGCGACCTGCGCGGGCGAGAGCCACGCCACCGAGCCGGTCGCGTACGACGGCGTGCTCCTCCTCGGCTTCGGCGGACCCGAAGGCCAGGACGACGTGATCCCCTTCCTGCGCAACGTCACGGCGGGCCGCGGCATCCCCGACGAGCGGCTCGAGGAGGTCGCGCACCACTATCGCCACTTCGGCGGTGTGTCGCCGATCAACGACCACAACCGGGAGCTCAAGGCCGCCCTCGATGCCGAGCTCGCGGCGCGCGGCCTCGACCTGCCCGTGTACTGGGGCAACCGCAACTGGATGCCCTACGTCGCCGACGCGCTGCAGGACGCCGTCACCGCCGGCGACCGGCGGCTGCTCGCGATCGCCACGAGCGCGTACTCGTCGTACTCGTCGTGCCGCCAGTACCGCGAGGACCTCGCCGACGCCGTCGAGGCGACGGCGCTGTCGGGCGAGGTGGAGATCGACAAGGTGCGTCAGTTCTTCGACCACCCGGGCTTCGTGACGCCGTTCGTCGACGGCATCCGCACCGCTGTCGCCGAGCTCGCCGCGCGCGGGATCACCGACCTCGCGGGCGAGGTCGAGGTGCTGTTCTCGACGCACTCGATCCCCGACTCGGATGCCGACCGGTCGGGGCCGCCCGAGCGGGAGTTCGGCCCTGGCGGCGCCTACGTCGCCCAGCACCTGGCTGTCGCCGAGCGCATCATGGCCGAGCTCGGCATCGGCAGCGCGTGGCAGCTCGTCTACCAGAGCCGCTCCGGCCCGCCCCAGGTGCCCTGGCTCGAGCCCGACATCAACGACGCGCTCCAGGAGCTTCCCGCTCGGGGCCGCCGGGCGGTCCTCATCGTGCCGCTCGGCTTCGTCAGCGACCACATGGAGGTGCTCTGGGACCTCGACACCGAGGCGCTGGAGACCGCCGGCGAGCTCGGGCTCGTCGCCCTGCGCACCGCCACCCCCGGGACCCACCCTGCCTACGTCGCCGGGCTCGTCGACCTCATCGAGGAGAGGCTCCGGGGAACGGCGCCCGAGGACCGGCCGCACCTCACCGACCTCGGGCCCTGGTACGACGTCTGCCGCCCCGGCTGCTGCGAGAACAAGCGGCTCGGATTCCAGCCCGCGCTCGCCGGAGTCGCGCCGTGAGCATCCGCGACACCGCACCTCTCCGACTCGGCACGCGCGCGAGCGTTCTGGCGACGACCCAGTCGGGGCACGTCGCCGATGCCGTCCGCGCCGCGACCGGCCGCGAGGTACAACTCGTGCCGATCACCACCGCCGGAGACGTGCTCACGGGGCCGCTCGCCCAGCTCGGCGGCACCGGCGTGTTCGTGGCGGCGCTGCGCGAGGCGCTCCTGCGCGGCGAGTGCGACCTCGTCGTGCACTCGATGAAGGACCTCCCGACCGGCGCCGTCGACGGCCTCGTGATCGCCGCGGTGCCGCCGCGCGAGGTCCAGCGCGACGTCCTGTGCGCGCGGGGCGGCCTCACCCTCCGGACGCTGCCGCACGGCGCCGTCGTCGGCAGCGGGTCGCCGCGCCGCGTCGCGCAGCTGCTGCGCCACCGTCCCGACCTCGAGGTCCGCGGCATCCGCGGCAACGTCGACACGCGCCTGCGGAAGGTCGCGGAGGGCGAGTTCGATGCGACCGTCCTGGCCGAGGCCGGCCTGGCCCGGCTGGGTCGCACCGACGAGGTCACCGATCGGTTCGACCTCGCGGACTGGCCGACGTCGGCCGGACAGGGGGCCCTGGCCGTCGAGGTCCGCAGCGACGACGCCGAGCTCGCCGCGACCGTCGCCCTCATCGGCGACGAGACGTCCACGCTGACGAGCCTGTGGGAGAGGGACGTCCTGCGGCGGCTCGAGGCCGGCTGCGCCGCGCCTGTGGGGATCAGCGCCGTCGCCGACGCGCCGGGATCGCCCGACGACGCCTCCGTGACCCTCGTCGCCGAGGTGTACGCGCTCGACGGCGCACGCTCCGTGCGCGTCGAGCGTCGGGCGCGCGTCGCCGCGCTGGCGGGTCGGGCAGCGCGGGATGCCGCCGCCGCAGACATCGTCGCCGAACTCCTCGCAGGGGGCGCCGGCGAGCTCGCCGACCTGACCGGATCGGCGCGGTGACCTCCGGCGGCCGGCTGCGCGGCGCCTCGGTCCTCATCCCGCGCGGAGGACCGTGGGGGGAGCGCGTGCGCTCCGACCTCGAGCGCCGGGGCGCCGAGGGCATCGTCGCGCCCGTCATCGCCTCCGCCCCGCCGCGCGACCTGGTGTCGCGGGACCGCGCGTTCGCGGCGCTCGCCGCCGGCGAGTACGCGTGGCTGTTCGTCACGAGCGCCGCCGCCGTGGAGCAGCTCGCCCAGCAGGGCGTCATCGTGCCGCCGACCACGCAGATCGCGGCGGTGGGGTCGGCGACAGCCCGCGCCGTCGCCGACACCGGGGCCGAGGTGGCCTTCGTCCCGACGGGCCAGTCCTCCGCGACGGCCCTCACCGCCCAATGGTGCGCAGGTCGGGATCCCCGCACGACCGGCCGCGCCCTGGTCCTCCGCTCCGACCTCGCCACCGCGACGGTCTCGGACGAGCTGGAGCTGCGCGGCTTCGGCGTCGACGTGTGCATCGGCTACCGTACGGTGGGCATCGATCTCGCCCCGGACGTCCGCGACCGCCTGGCCGCGGGCGGGGTCGACGTCGTCCTCCTCACGTCGCTGAGCGTCGGGCGCGAGCTCCGCCGGCAGGTCGGCGCGCTCCCCGCCACGACGCTCGTCGCCTCGATCGGACCCGGCACCACGCGGGATGCCGCGCAGATCGGGTTCACCGTCCACCACACCGCCCGCACCCAGAGCGTCGATGCGCTGATCGCCGAACTCGACGAGCCGGATGCCGCTCCCGCCCCCGCACGAACGGAGACCACCCCATGACCGCGTTCCCCGAGCGCCGCCTCCGCCGCCTCCGGGCGACCCCGGCCCTGCGCCGCCTCGTCGCCGAGCACGACCTCTCGCCCCGCCGCCTGGTGCTGCCCGTCTTCGTGAAGGAGGGGATCTCCGCGTCCCAGCCGATCGCGAGCATGCCCGGAGTGCACCAGCATCCGCTCGAGGCGCTTCCCGCCGTCATCGACGAGGCGGTCGCCGCGGGGCTCGGCGGCGTGATGCTCTTCGGCGTCCCCGCCACCCGCGACGCCGTCGGGTCGGGAGCGACCGACCCGGACGGCATCCTCAACCGCGCGATCGCCGTCGCCGCCGAGGCCGCCGCGGGGCGCCTCACCGTGCAGGCCGACCTGTGCCTCGACGAGTTCACCGATCACGGCCACTGCGGCCTCCTCGCCGCCGACGGCTCGGTCGACAACGACGCGACGCTCGTCGTCTACGAGCGCATGGCGGTGGCGCAGGCCGAGGCGGGCGCCGACATCCTCGGGCTGTCGGGAATGATGGACGGCCAGGTCGCCGCCGTCCGTGCGGCCCTCGACGCCGCCGGGCACGCGGACGTGGCGATCCTCGCCTACGCCGCCAAGTACGCGTCGGCGTTCTACGGCCCCTTCCGCGACGCGGTCGAGTCCACGCTGGACGGCGACCGGCGCACCTACCAGCTCGACGCGGCCAACGGCCGCGAGGGGGTGCAGGAAGCGCTCGTGGATGCCGACGAGGGCGCCGACATCGTGATGGTGAAGCCCGCCGGCCCCTACCTCGACGTCCTCGCGCGCGTCGCCGACGTCTCGGCGGTGCCGGTCTGGGCGTACCAGGTGTCGGGCGAGTACGCGCTCATCGAGACCGCCGCCGCCGCGGGGCTCATCGACCGCGACCGGGCGATCGCCGAGACGCTCCTCGGCATCCGCCGTGCCGGCGCGCAGACCATCCTGACCTACTGGGCCGTCGAGGTCGCGCAGCGCCTGCGCGACGGAGGGGAGCTGGCATGACCGGCAACGAGGAGCTCTTCGCCCGCGCGCAGCGGGTCATCCCCGGCGGAGTCGACTCGCCCGTGCGGGCCTACGGCTCGGTGGGGGGCACGCCGCGCTTCCTGACCTCGGCGGAGGGCGCCTACGTGACCGACGCCGACGGGCGCCGCTACGTCGACCTCGTCGCGAGCTGGGGTCCCGCCCTCCTCGGTCACGCCCACCCCGAGGTGGTCGAGGCGGTCGTGGCCGCCGCCCGGCGCGGTCTCTCGTTCGGCGCGCCGACGCCGGCCGAGGCCGAGCTCGCCGAGCTCATCGTGTCGCGGGCCCCGGGCGCCGAGAAGGTGCGACTGGTGTCCACCGGCACCGAGGCCACGATGACCGCCATCCGTCTCGCGCGCGGTGCGACCGGTCGCGACCTGCTCGTGAAGTTCGCCGGGCACTACCACGGGCACTCCGACGGGCTCCTCGCCGCCGCCGGATCGGGCCTCGCCACCTTCGCGCTGCCGGGATCGGCGGGAGTCCCCGAGGCGGTCGCCGCGCAGACGCTCGTCGTGCCCTACAACGACCTCGCCGCGCTGGAGGAGGCCTTCGCCGCGCACCCGGGACGGATCGCCGCCGTCATCACCGAGGCCGCCGCCGCCAACATGGGGGTCGTGCCCCCGGCATCCGGATTCACCGCCGCAGTCCGGGACCTCGTGCACCGCGAGGGGGCGCTGCTCATCAGCGACGAGGTCCTCACCGGGTTCCGCGCCGCGGCGGGCGGATACGCGCAGGTGCTCCGCGACGCCGGGGAGCCTGTCGTCGCCGACCTCGTGACGTTCGGCAAGGTGATCGGCGGCGGCCTGCCGGTGGCCGCGGTCGCCGGCCGAGCCGAGGTCATGGACCTCCTCGCGCCGACGGGCCCGGTGTACCAGGCGGGCACCCTCAGCGGGAACCCCGTCGCCGTCGCGGCCGGCCTGGCGACGTTGCGGCTCGCCGACGACGCCGTATACGCCGCCCTGGCATCCGCCGCCGACACCCTTTCGGCAGCCGTCGGCGCCGCGCTCACGGCCGAGGGGGTGCCGCACGTCATCCAGCGCGCGGGCACCCTGTTCAGCGTGTTCTTCGGCGCCGAGGTCGTGGGCGGGGTGCCCGACTACGCGACGGCGCAGCGACAGGATGCCGCGGCCTACGCGCGCTTCTTCCATGCGATGCTCGACGCCGGCGTGAGCCTGCCGCCGTCGGCGTTCGAGGCGTGGTTCCTGACCGCCGCGCACGACGCCGAAGCCCTCGCTCCGGTGCTCGCCGCGCTCCCGGCCGCCGCGCGCGCCGCCGCCCGCGCCTAGCACCGAGCCCCGTCTCTCTCCTCCCTGTCGCCCAGACCCCGTGGGGTGACCGAGCCCACACGATCCGGACCGTCCAGATCGTGTGGGCTCGGCCAGACCCCGTGGGGTGGGCGACGGAGAAGGGGAAGACGGGAGGCGACCCCTAGGCTGGGGGGATGGCCGTCACACTGCTCGGGGCCGCCGAGATCCGCGCGCTCGCCGCCGAGCTCGACGTCACCCCCACGAAGAAACTCGGCCAGAACTTCGTCGTGGATGCCAACACCGTCCGAAAGATCGTGCACGTCGCCCGCGTGAGCGCCGACGACCACGTCGTCGAGGTCGGTCCCGGCCTCGGATCGCTCACGCTCGCGATCCTCGAGACCGGCGCACCGGTGACCGCCGTCGAGATCGACCACCGTCTCGCCGAGCGCCTGCCGCGCACGGCCGCGGCGCACGGCGTGCCCGAGGGCGCGCTCACCGTCCTCGCCGCTGACGCCCTCCGGGTCACCGAGCTTCCCGGCGACCCCGACGTCCTCGTGGCGAACCTCCCGTACAACGTCAGCGTCCCGGTGCTCCTGCACTTCATGGAGCACTTCGCCGGCATCCGTCGCGGTGTCGTCATGGTGCAGGCCGAGGTCGGGGAGCGCCTGGCCGCGCCGCCGGGATCCAAGGTATACGGCGCTCCGAGCGCGAAGGCGGCGTGGTACGGGTCGTGGCGACTCGCGGGGACGGTCTCGCGCCAGGTCTTCTGGCCTGTGCCGGGTGTCGACAGCGTGCTCGTGGCTTTCGACCGCGATCCGCACGCGCGCGGCGACGACGACGAGCGCGGCCGCACGTTCCGGATCATCGACGCCGCGTTCCAGCAGCGCCGCAAGATGCTCCGCCAGGCGCTGTCGGGCGTGCTCGGGGGCACCGCCGCCGAGGCTTCCGCGGTGCTCGAGGCGGCCGGGGTCGCCCCCACCGCGCGCGGCGAAGAGCTGACGATCGACGACTTCGTCGCCATCGCGCGCGCTCAGGTCACCTGACGTTCTGCGCGCGTTCGCCGCGCCGTCACGAAACATGCCGGTAACATTTCGCGCATGCATACCGCCGAGTACCCGGCTCCCGAACGGGTTCTCCTGCACCTCAGCGACACGCACCTGCGCGCGGGTGCGCCGCTCCTGTTCGACGCGATCGACGGCCGCGAGCGGCTGGGCCGTGCGCTCGACGCGATCGAGGCGTCGGGAGTGCGCCCCGACGTGATCGTCTTCACGGGTGACCTCGTGGACCTCGGCGAGCGCCGTGCCTATGCCGACCTGCGTGCGCTCGTCGACCCGTTCGCGCAGCGCCTCGGCGCCGCGGTGGTCTGGGTGATGGGCAACCACGACGAGCGCGCCGGGTTTCGCGCGGAGCTGTGGGACGAACCGGCCGGTGATCAGCGTCCCGTCGACCGCGTCGACGAGTTCGACGGCCTACGCATCGTCACCCTCGACACCAGTGTGCCCGGGCACCACCACGGCGAGGTCACGGACGACCAGCTCGCCTGGCTCGCGGGAGTGCTGGCGACACCCGCGCCCCTCGGAACCCTTCTCGCGATGCACCACCCGCCGGTGCCGAGCGTCCTCGCCCTCGCCGCGACCGTGGAGCTGCGCGACCAGCGGCGTCTCGCCGACGTGCTGCGGGGGACGGACGTCCGCGGGATCATCGCCGGGCACCTCCACTACTCGACGTTCGCGACGTTCGCCGGCATCCCCGTGTCGGTCGCCTCATCCACGTGCTACGCGCAGGATCTGACCGTGCCGGTCGGCGGGACGCGGCCCCAGGACGGCGCGCAGGCGTTCAACCTCGTGCACGTGTACGACGACACGATCGTCCACGCCGTGGTCCCCGTGGACGTCCCGGTTCCCGTCGAGTACACCGACCCCGGGCGCGCGCGCGAGCTGCTGACCGAGGCCGCTGTGACGGGTGTCAGCGTGGCGCGCCGATCCGCTCCGCCGACGCGTCCGGTGCCTGTCCTGCACTGACGCCGGCATCGGTCCCGAAGCCCGCCTCCGGCAGCTCCCACGGCGCGGGGATCGGGAACATCCGCTCGAGCGTGTCGCGCACCGTCCGGATGCGCAGCTCTTCGGGCACCTCCGAGGACCCGCCGTCGTTGAGGCAGAACATGTCGACGTCGCGGCGCTTCTCGAGCCGCCGCATCTGACGCAGGGATGCCGCGAGCGTCGACTGCACGTACCGCACGCGCGCCTCGGTCGACACGACGGCGCGTCCGGTCATCAGCGCGTAGTAGTGGTACAGGCTGTTGGTGACCGAGATGTCGGTCGCCGCACGGAAGCGGGAGGCCGCGGTCCGGGCGAAGTCGTCGGGGAACTCGCGCTCGAGCTCCGTGAGGACGCTCCGTCGCAGCGGCGTCGCGCAGTGCTCCAGGTCGCGCAGGATCGTGCGGCCGAAGCGCTCGTGCAGCAGCGCGCGGTTGACGCGCAGAGCGTTGTCGTGACCGCTCCGGTGAGGCTGGGGCGCTCCCGTGCCGATCCGGATCGGGCACTCGACGAACTTCGACACCCCGCCGGCGGTGAAAAACAGCTCGGGGTCGACGGGGCGGGCGAAGAACATGTCGTCGTTGGAGTACAGGAATCGCTCGGCGAGCCCTTCGATCCGGTGCAGCTGCGCCTCGATCGCGTGCGAGTTGTGCGTGGGCAGCACTGCGGGGTCGGCGAAGAACTCCTCGCTCCGCACGAGCGTGACGCGAGGGTCGTCGGCCAGCCACGCCGGGCGCGGAGAATCGGTCGCGATGAAGATGCGCCGAACCCACGGGGCGTACATGTGGACGCTCCGGAGGGCGTACCGCAGCTCGTCGACGTGGCGGTAGCGTGCGGCGCTCTCGTCGCCTTCGCCGACGACATACCCCGCCATCTGCGCGGCGCGCTGCCGCTGGAACTCGCTGGAGGACCCGTCGACCCACGAGAACACGAGGTCGATCTCGTCGGTGACCTCGTCCGGCTGGGGGTCCCACATGCCCTCCAGCGTCGGCCACGACCGCCCGTAGCGATGGGTCGTCGCCGGTCGCACATCGTCGGCGGGGAAGGTGCGGCGCGTCAGCGCGTTCGCCCGGGGGGCGTGGACGAGGTCGCCGTCCCGGCGCCAGAACTCGAGGGCGAAGGCGCAGTCCTTGTCGTAGCGCAGCGAACCCGAGCCGCTGATCCGCGGCCGGAACAGTCGGATCGACCGCGTGCCGTCGGATGCCGCGTCCGCCGCCGGCAGCTCCAGGTCGGCAGCCAGGGCGACCGGTGCGCCGGCGGGCTTGGCGTAGAGCGGCTCGTGCTCGCCGAGGGCGCGCAGCACCCCGACGACGGCGCCGCGGTCGGCGGCGTCGACCACGAGGGCGGGGAAGGCGCGCCCGTGTCGGATGAGCGTCGTCGCGATGCCCGCGGCATCGAGGGCGTCGGCGACCAGGAGCAGGTCGGACTCGAGCGCCTGGGCGGGCGTCATATCGACGTGCCGCAACCGGAACACGCCGTCGTCGACGGCGACATCTCCTCGCGTCAGCAGCGACGACCAGGGATGAGGGTGGGAAGGCAGTGCCTGCAGAGCCGTCATGTGCTCCTCTCTCGCCCGGATCGACGATGCGGGCTCCTTCAACATAGACGCACTGTGTGTCGCCGACGTTTCGCGGTCGCCGGCGCCCGCGCGGGCGCGCCGCTCGCTAGCCTGGGGGAGTGACCGACAACCGCTTCCCGCCGTCCCGCGGCGGAGACCTCCACCGCCCGTACGCCGCCGCCGCCGACCGCTACACCTCGACCGCGTACCGGCAGGTGGGTTCCAGCGGGCTGTACCTGCCGCCGATCTCGCTCGGGCTGTGGTGGAACTTCGGCGACAACTATCCGTTCGACGGGCAGCGCGCTCTCCTTCGCCACGCTTTCGACCGCGGGATCACGCACTTCGACCTCGCCAACAACTACGGGCCGCCGTACGGGTCGGCCGAGACGAACTTCGGGCGCATGATGCGCGAGGACTTCGGTCCGTACCGCGACGAGCTCATCATCTCGTCGAAGGCCGGTTACGACATGTGGGAGGGTCCCTACGCCCAGTGGGGGTCGCGCAAGTACCTGCTCGCGAGCGCCGAGCAGTCCCTCACGCGGATGAGCGTCGACTACGTCGACATCTTCTATTCGCACCGCTTCGACCCGGTGACGCCTCTCGAGGAGACGATCGGAGCGCTCGACACCCTCGTACGGCAGGGGAAGGCGCTCTATGCGGGCATCTCGTCCTACAGCCCCACCCAGACCGCGGAGGCCGCAGCGATCGCGCGCTCGCTCGGCACTCCGCTCGTCATCCACCAGCCGTCGTATTCGATCCTCGACCGGTGGATCGAGGACGGCCTCACCGGCGTCCTCCGCCAGGAGGGCATCGGTGCGATCGCCTTCGTCCCGCTCGCCCAGGGCCTGCTGACCAGCCGCTACCTGGGCGACGGCACCTCCGAGCGCTCGCAGCAGCGCTCGTCGCTCGCGGGCACCGAGCTCACCGAGAGCGCGCTGGCGGGGCTCCGCTCGCTCGACGTCATCGCGCGCGAGCGCGGTCAGACGCTCGCGCAGCTGGCGCTGCAGTGGGTGCTCCGCGACGGGGTGGTCAGCTCCGCCCTGATCGGCGCATCGCGCTCGGCGCAGATCGACGAGAACCTCGCCGCGCTCACCGGTCCCGCCTTCGACACCGAGGAGCTCGAGCGCATCGATGTGATCGCCGCCGGTATCGACAAGCTGTGGGCCACGACCGCGTGAGCCTCAGCTGGCAGCCCGAGCGGCGCGTGCACGTGCGCGCACCGGGCAAGGTCAACGTCTTCTTCGAGGTCGGCGACGTGCAGCCCGACGGCTACCACGACGTCGCGTCCGTGTATCAGGCCGTGTCGATGTACGAGGACGTGTGGGCGACGGCATCCGACGATTTCACCGTCTCGGTGACCGGCGACCTGGACGTGAGCGGCGTCCCGCTCGATGACCGGAACCTCGCCGTGCGCGCCGCCCGGCTCGTCGCCCGCGAGGTCGGGTGGGACGCCGGTGTGCACCTCGAGGTGCGAAAGGGCGTGCCGGTGGCAGGGGGCATGGGCGGCGGATCGGCGGATGCCGCGGCAGCGCTGGTCGCGGTGAACGAACTGGTCGACGGGCGGCTGTCGACGGCCGAGCTCCACGCTCTCGGCGCCCAGCTCGGCGCCGACGTGCCGTTCGCGCTCCGCGGCGGCACCGCCGTCGGCACCGGACGGGGAGACGAACTGGCGCCCGCCCTCGTGCGAGGCCGGTTCGACTGGGTGTTCGTCACCCACGTCGAGGGGCTGTCGACGCCCGAGGCCTACGCGGGACTCGACGCCCTGCGCGCGCAGGCCGACATCGCACCGGCGCGCGGCGTGCCGGCCGTCGACCCCGCCGCCCTGCACGCGCTGCGCGCGGCCGATCCCGCCGCCCTCGCGGCCGCGATGCGCAACGACCTGCAGGATGTCGCGGTGTCACGGCGGCCCGAGCTCGGCGACCTCATCGACGAGGGCGTGGGCCTCGGCGCCCTCGCCGGCCTCGTGTCGGGCTCGGGGCCGACCGTCGCCTTCCTGGCATCCGACGAGCGCGCCGCGGGCGACCTCGCCCGGTCGCTCCGTGACGCGGGCCATGCGGCGACCGCGGTGCACGGGCCGGTCCCGGGGGCGCGCATCGTCACGATCGTCTGAGCGGAGAGAACCATGACCGACCTCGACGAGGCCTTCCACGACGCGCCGGTGGACGCGGAGCTGCGCGCGGCCCTCGCCGCCCAGCAGCTCGACGTGCGCCGGGCCGACGACGCGTCGCGCGCAGAGGTGGACGCGTGGCTGGATGCCGTCTCGCGCGGCTTCCTCGACGGCGAGCGCAACGACACGCAGCGGCAGGCCTTCTTCGACCGCGGGGCGTATCGGCGCAAGCTCGGCGTGCACGATCCGTCGGCTCCGCACCCGGAGACCCCGGTGGCGACGTTCGCGTCGTGGGGGACGCGGCTGACGGTGCCCGGGGGAGATCTGCCCGCGTGCGCGATCAGCTCGGTGACCGTCGCTCCCACCCACCGTCGGCGCGGGCTGCTGCGCACGCTCATGACGGGCGAGCTGCGCACGGCGGCTGCGCTCGGCTTCCCGGCGGCGGTGCTCACCGTCAGCGAGTCGGGGATCTACGGTCGCTTCGGATTCGCGCCCGCGGCGTCGGCCGCCCAGTGGGAGATCGACGTCCGCCGCGCGGGATGGCGGGGGCCCGTGCCGGCGGCCGGCTCGGAGGCCGGGCGCATCGACTTCGTGAGCCGGGAGGAGGGCCGTGCCCTCGCGGAGGGGATACACACGCGGGTGCGGGCCGTGACACCCGGCGAGATCGACATGCCGGGTGGTCATTGGGACCGGTTCTTCGGCACGCGTCCCGACGCTGAGAAGGCAGAGAACCTCCGCGTCGTCCAGTACCGCGCGCCCGGCGACGCGGGAGCCGGGGCGGACGGGAAAGCAGAGGGGGCGGTCGACGGCCTCGCGCTCTACCGGGTGGCCGAGAACCACGACGACTTCGCGGCGTCGTCGATCGACATGCATCTCCTCCTCGCGGCGACCGATGAGGCGTACACGGCGCTCTGGCACTTCTTCCTCTCGATGGACCTCATCGGCACGATCCGGGCGGGTGAGCTGTCGGTCGACGAGCCCCTGTGGTGGATGCTCGCCGATCAGCGTGCGGCGACGATCACCGTCCGCGACCATCAGTACGTGCGGATCCTCGACGTCGCCGCGGCTCTGAGCGCGCGTCGCTACGACGCGGTCGACGACGTCGTGCTCGAGGTGGACGACCCGCTCGGCATCGCGTCGGGGACGTTCGCGCTGCACACGGCCGCCGACGGGTCGGCGACGGTGGACGCGGTCGACGCGGCGGATGCCGTCGATACGGCGCTGCGCGTGCGCCTCGGTGTGGCCGAGCTCTCCGCGCTTCTCCTCGGCGGGGTGTCGGCCCTCACCCTCGCGCGTGCGGGACGCCTCCGCACGGACGACCCGGCGCGTCTTGCCCGCGCCTTCCGCGGCACGGTGACGCCCAGCCTCGGCTTCTGGTACTGATCGCCGCGCCGCGAGGCGACGTGCGCAGCGGAGGCGATCGCCACAGCGGAGGCGGCATCCGCGGTATCGGCCCTCCGATGCGCGGACCTCCTCCGGTGCGCCCGCGCCGGCGGGACGACGCGGGCGCCCGCACCGCCTAGCCTGGAGGGGATGGCACATCTTCTCGGGGCCGAGGCCCTGCATCTCGAATACCCCACCAAGGTCGTCTTCGACGGCGTCTCGCTGGGCGTCGACGAAGGCGACCGCATCGGCATCGTCGGCCGCAACGGCGACGGCAAGTCGAGCCTCATGGCGATGCTCGCCGGACGACGGGAACCGGATGCCGGACGGGTGACGGTGCGCGGCGGCGTCCGCATCGGGATGCTCGATCAGGCCGATGTGCTCCCCGACGATCTGACGATCGCCGAGGCGGTCGTGGGCGAGCGTCCCGAGCACGAATGGGCGGGGGATGCCGCGGTCCGCGACGTCATCGCGGGTCTGGTCGGCGACCTCGACTGGAACGGGTCGCTGGCCGCCCTGTCGGGAGGTCAGCGGCGCCGCGTGGCGCTGGCGAAGCTCCTCGCGGGGGACTGGGACGTGCTCGCCCTCGACGAGCCCACCAACCACCTCGACGTCGAGGCGATCGCCTGGCTCGCCGACCACCTGAAGCGCCGGTGGTCTCCCGGTGCCGGGGCGCTCCTCGTCGTCACGCACGACCGGTGGTTCCTCGACGAGGTCTGCACGCGCACGTGGGAGGTCCACGACCGCATCGTCGAGCCGTTCGAAGGCGGGTACGCCGCCTACATCCTCCAGCGCGTGGAGCGCGACCGGCAGGCGGCCTCGATCGAGGCGCGCCGTCAGAACCTCGCGCGGAAGGAGCTCGCCTGGCTCCGCCGCGGGGCGCCCGCACGCACGGCGAAGCCGAAGTTCCGCATCGACGCGGCCAACGCGCTCATCGCCGACGTCCCCGAGCTCCGCGACCGGGTGTCGCTGCAATCCCTCGCTGTCGCACGGCTCGGCAAGGACGTCGTCGACCTGCTGGATGCCGGGGTGAGCTTCCCCGCGGCGAGTGCCGAGGGCGCGGCCGGCGAGAAGCAGGTCCTGAAGGGGGTCGAGTGGCGCATCGCACCGGGTGAGCGCACCGGCATCCTGGGCGTGAACGGCGCCGGGAAGTCGACCCTGCTCGGGCTGATCTCGGGCACGGTCGAGCCGACGAGCGGTCGGGTGAAGCGCGGCAAAACGGTGCGGGTGGCCACGCTCACCCAGCGCATGGACGAGCTCGACCCGCATCTCGACGAGCCCGTCCGCGTCGTCGTCGGGCGGCTGCGGACGACCTACGTCTTCGGCGCCGGGTCGAAGGCCCAGGAGCTCACCCCCGGGCAGCTGCTCGAGCGCATGGGGTTCTCGTCGGCGCAGCTGTCGACGCCCGTGAAGGACCTGTCCGGCGGGCAGAAGCGGCGCCTGCAGCTGCTGCTCATCCTGCTCGACCAGCCCAATGTGCTGATCCTCGACGAGCCCACCAACGACCTCGACACCGACATGCTGGCCGCGATCGAGGAGCTCCTGGATTCGTGGGCGGGCACGCTCCTGGTCGTGAGCCACGACCGGTACTTCATGGAGCGGGTCACCGACCAGCAGTACGCCGTCATGAACGGTCACCTCCGTCATCTGCCGGGCGGCGTCGAGGAGTACCTGCGCCTGCGCCGCGCGCAGCAGGCGACGGGCGTGGGCGACACGACGGCCTCGTCTGCCGCATCCGGCGCGCCGTCGAAGGCCGCTCCGGCGTCCGAGCTCGTCGGCGCCGACCGCCGCGCCGCGCAGAAGGAGCTTCAGGCGGTCGAGCGCCGGCTGTCCAAGCTCACCGCGCAGGCGGATGCCGACCGCACCGCGCTCGCCGACCACGACCAGTCCGACTACGTCGGCATCGGCGACAAGATGCGCGCCATCACCGCGATCGACGACGAGATCGCGTCGCTCGAAGAGCGCTGGCTCGAGCTGTCGGAGCAGCTGGAGGCCTGATCCGGGGCGGCTCGGCGACGCGGATCAGTGCGTGGCGTCGAAGCCGAGGCTGAGCTTGCGGAGGAGTCCGGCGAGCCGCTCGCGGTCGCCGCGCGAGAGCACCGCCAGGAGCGCCGCCTCGGCATCCACGAGGCGCGTGATGGCGGCGTCGACGCGGGTGCGGCCGTCCTCGGTCAGCGTCACCAGCACGCTCCGGCCGTCGGCGGGGTCGGCCTCGCGGCGCACGAGCCGGCGGCCGACGAGCCGGTCGATCCGGTTGGTCATGGTCCCGCTCGAGACGAGCGTCTGCTGGAGCAGCTGCTTGGGGCTCAGCTGGTAGGGCTCACCGGCGCGCCGGAGGGCCGACAGCACATCCCACTCCCACGGCTCCAGCTCGCTCCGGCGGAACGCCTCACGGCGCGCGCGGTCGAGGTGGCGGGAGAGGCGGTCGACGCGCGACAGCACCTCGAGGGGGGAGAAGTCGAGGTCGGGGCGCTGGGTCGTCCAGGCGTCGACGATGCGGTCGACCTCGTCGTGCTCGGGGGTCACTCCGCCATTATCGCGGGTCAGGGGGCCGGGCGCGTCCGGGAGCCGGCCGGCGGGGGTCGGCGTGGCAGACTTGTTCCGCGGCCCCGCCCCGGCGGTCCGCGGTCCGCCGTGGTGTAATGGCAGCACGACAGCCTTTGGAGCTGTGAGGTTCAGGTTCGAGTCCTGGCGGCGGAGCATGACGCAGAACACTCTGGACCCCTCGCTGGCCGTGGTCATCCTCGCCGCCGGACAGGGGACGCGCATGCGCTCGGCCGTGCCGAAGGTGCTGCACCGCATCGCGGGACGCCCGCTGGTCGGTCACGTGCTCGACACCGCGCGCGATCTCGCGCCGTCCCACGTCCTCGTCGTCGTCCGCCACGAACGGGATGCCGTGGCCGAGGCGGTCCTCGGCGTCTCCGACGAGGTGGTCGTCGTCGACCAGGACGAGATCGCCGGCACGGGGCGCGCGGTCGAGGTGGCGCTCGCCCAGCTGCCGGGCTTCGACGGCGACGTGCTGGTGCTGAGCGGCGACGTCCCGCTCCTGGATGCGGAGACCCTCGGAGCCCTCGTTCACGCGCACCGGAGCGCCGCGTCCGCCGCCACGCTCCTGAGCGCCGTCCTCGAGGACCCGACCGGCTACGGACGCGTGCTCCGGGGCGCCGACGGCACCGTCGACCGCATCGTCGAGCAGAAGGACGCGACCGACGACGAGGCGGCGGTCCGCGAGATCAACGCCGGCGTCTACGTCTTCCGCGCGGCGGCTCTGCGTACGCAGCTGGCGCGGGTGGGCACCGACAACGCGCAGGGCGAGAAGTACCTGACCGACGTCATCGGGCTGCTGCGCGCGGATGCCGAGGCGGTCGCGGCATCCGTCGTCGCCGATGCCTCGGTGACCCTCGGGGTGAACGATCGCGCGCAGCTCGCCGAGGCGGGCCGGCTCCTCAACGCCCGCACGGTGCGGCGCTGGCAGCTGGCCGGCGTCACGGTGCAGGACCCCGCCACGACGTGGATCGACGTCACCGCGACCCTCGCTCCCGACGTCACGATCCTGCCGAACACCCACATCCTCCGCGCGACGGCGGTCGAGTCCGGCGCGGTGATCGGCCCCGACACGACCCTCGAGGACTGCGAGATCGGCGCGGATGCCGTCGTCCGCCGCACGGACGCGACGCTCGCCGTCATCGGCGCGGGGGCCACCGTCGGCCCCTTCGCCTACCTCCGCCCCGGCACGCGGCTCGCCGCCGGCGGCAAGATCGGCACATTCGTCGAGACGAAGAACTCGACGATCGGCGAGGGGAGCAAGGTTCCGCACCTCTCGTACATCGGCGACACGACGATCGGCCGCGGCGTCAATCTCGGTGCGGGGGCGATCACCGCCAACTACGACGACGTGGCCAAGCACCGCACCGAGATCGGCGACGAGGTGCACTCCGGCTCGCACAACGTCTTCGTCGCGCCCGTTAGGATCGGAGATGGCGCCAAGACCGGCGCCGGCGCGGTCATCCGCAAGGACGTCCCCGCCGGAGCGCTGGCTTTGAGCGTGACCCCTCAGCGCAATGTCGAGGGGTGGGTCGAGAACCACCGACCGGGCACCGCAGCGGCAGAGGCCGCCGCACGTGCACGGTCCGCACAGGAAGCGGACGATGGCGCGCAAGAAGAAGGCGACTGAGCTCGAGCGGGACGACATCGCTCCCGGTCTCGTCGTGAAGACGAAGAAGCGGCTCGTCGTCGCGGCGGGCAGCTCGCATCCGGCGCTGGCCCGCCAGGTGGCCGACGAGCTCGGCTCCTCGCTCGTCCCGACCGAGCACCGCACGTTCGCCTCGGGTGAGATCCTCACGCGCTTCGAGGTGTCGATCCGCGGCTGCGACATCTTCCTCATCCAGTCCTTCGGCCCGCCCGTCAACGAGTGGCTCATGGAGCTGCTCATCATGCTCGATGCTGCCAAGCGCGCGTCCGCGAAGCGCATCTCCGTCGTGGCCCCGTACTACCCGTACTCGCGTCAGGACAAGAAGGGCCGCGGCCGCGAGCCGATCAGCGCCCGCCTCGTCGCCGATCTGCTGAAGACCGCCGGCGCCGACCGGGTCATGAGCGTCGACCTGCACGCCGCGCAGATCCAGGGCTTCTTCGACGGTCCCGTCGACCACCTCTTCGCCAAGCCGGTGCTGCTCGAGTACTTCGAGAAGAGCCTGTCGCCCGAGGACCGTGCGAAGCTCACCGTCGTGTCGCCCGACACGGGCCGCGTGCGCGTGGCCGACACGTGGTCCGACAGCCTCGACGCTCCGCTCGCGATCATCCACAAGCGCCGCGACCCGAACGTCGCGAACCAGGTCACTGTGAACGACATCGTCGGCAACGTCGAGGGGCGCGTGTGCCTGCTCGTCGACGACATGATCGACACCGGCGGCACCATCGTGAAGGCCGCGCAGGCGCTCAAGAAGGACGGGGCGGAGCGCGTCATCGTCGCGGCGACCCACGCGATCTTCAGCGACCCGGCCTCGACGCGCCTGCAGGATCCGGCCATCGACGAGGTGGTCGTCACCGACACCATCCCGCTCCCGCCCGAAAAGCTCTTCCCCGGGCTCACCGTCCTCCCCATCGCCCCGCTCCTCGCGCGGGCGATCAAGGAGGTCTTCGAGGACGGCTCGGTCACGAGCATGTTCGACGGCGCCGCGTAGGTCGACGGCCATGGTCTCCCCCACGAACGAGGCCGAACTCGAGGTCGCGCGACCCTTCGCGCTGCCGGTGGACGGGGTCGCCGGGCGGTTGCAGACGGATGCCGGGGGCCTGACGGGCGCGGAGGCCGCGCGCCGGCTCGCGCTCGTGGGCGCGAACCTGCTGCCCGAGCCCGAGCGCACGCCCGCGTGGCTGCGGTTCCTGGGCCACTTCAACGACACCCTGATCTACATCCTGCTGGGCGCCGCCGCGATCAAGGCGATCATGGCGGACTGGCTCGACTTCTGGGTGATCATGGCGGTCGCGATCATCAACGCCGTCATCGGGTTCCTGCAGGAGGGGCGAGCAGAGAAGGCGCTGGCGGGCATCCGCGGCATGCTCTCCGCCGATGCGCAGGCCCGCCGCGACGGCGCATGGACGACGATCCCCGCCGCCGACCTCGTCCCCGGCGACGTGGTGCGCCTCGCGCCCGGCGACAAGGTGCCCGCCGATGTGCGCCTCATCGAGAGCTTCCAGCTGCGGATCGAGGAGGCGGCGCTGACCGGCGAGTCCGTGCCGTCGTCGAAGCAGACGGGCCCGGTCGCCGAGGATGCCGGCGTCGGCGACCGCGCGTCGATGGCGTTCTCGGGCACGATCGTCTCCGCCGGGCAGGGGCGCGGCATCGTCACGGCGACGGGAGCGGCGACCGAGATCGGCCGCATCCAGACGCTCGTCGGCGAGGCCGGATCGCTGCAGACGCCGCTCACGAAGCAGCTGGCGCAGTTCGGCAAGGTGCTGACACTCGTCATCCTGGGCATGGCCGTCCTCATGATGCTCATCGGGCGGTTCCTCCACCGGATGCCGTTCGGCGAGCTGATCTCGGCGACGATCGGCTTCGCCGTGGCTGCCATCCCCGAGGGGCTTCCCGCGCTCGTCACGATCACGCTCGCGATCGGCGTGCAGCAGATGGCGAAGCGGAACGCCATCACGCGGAAGCTCCCCGCGGTCGAGGCACTCGGATCGGTCACGACCGTCTGCTCCGACAAGACCGGGACGCTCACGAAGAACGAGATGACGGTGCGCCGCCTCGTGACCCCGCTGGCCCGTTACGAGGCGAGCGGCCTCGGCTACGATCCCGACGGCGCCATCCGCCGTGAGGGCGACACCGGGGGAGGGGCGGTCGCGCTCGGGGGCGACGTCCGCGCTCTCCTCGCCGTGGCCGATCTCTGCAACGACGCGCACGTGGTGCGCGCCGAGGACGGTGCGGGCTGGACGCTCGTCGGCGAGCCGACCGAGGGCGCGCTGAAGGTCATCGCGATGAAGGGCGGAGTCCGCTCCGACCCTGCGCCTCGCCGGATCGGCGTCGTGCCGTTCGACTCGGCGAACAAGTTCATGGCGACGCTCAACGAGTCCGCCGACGGCGCGCGGGCCATCCTCGTGAAGGGCGCCCCTGACAGGCTGCTCGACCGCTCCCTCACCCAGCGCGGCGCCGACGGCAGCGTGCCGCTCGACCGCTCGTTCTGGGAGGCGGCCATCGACGAGCTGAGCGGGGAGGGGCTCCGGGTGCTCGCCGCCGCACGGACCCCCACGCGTGCGGGCGACGTCGGCGTCGACGACCTCGTGGACCTCGAGTTCCTGGGCCTCTGGGGGATCCTCGACCCGCCGCGACCCGAGGCGATCGCCGCCATCGCCGACTGTCACCGCGCCGGCATCCGCGTGAAGATGATCACCGGCGACCACGCGGGCACCGCGCTGGCGATCAGCCGCGAGATGGGCCTGGCGGCAGGGGAGGAGGTGCCCGTGCTCACCGGCGCCGAGCTCGAGGCCCTCACGCAGGAACAGCTCGCGCGCGTGGTCCGCGACGTCAACGTGTATGCGCGAACGAGCCCCGAGCACCAAGATCCGCATCGTCCGCGCGCTCCAGTCGCACGGCGAGGTCGTCGCGATGACCGGCGACGGGGTCAACGACGCGCCGGCGCTGACGCGCGCGGACGTCGGCGTCGCCATGGGGATCAAGGGCACCGAGGCGACGAAGGAGGCCGCCGAGATCGTCCTCGCCGACGACAACTTCGCGACGATACGCAGCGCCATCCGCGAGGGGCGTCGCATCTACGACAACCTCCGCAAGTCCGTCGTCTTCCTGCTGCCGACCAACGGGGCGCAGTCGCTCGTCATCCTCGTCGCGATCGTCTTCGGCTTCACCTTGCCGCTGACGCCGGTTCAGGTGCTGTGGGTCAACATGGTGACCGCGGTGACCCTGTCGCTCGCGCTCGCCTACGAGCCCGCCGAAAGGGGGATCATGGACCGCTCTCCGCGCGCCGCGGGCGGAACCCTCATCAACGCGCGCGAACTGGGCTTCGTGCTGATCGTGTCGCTCCTCATCGGCGGAGCCACACTCGGCGTCTTCTGGCTGGCCGATGCGAGCACCGGCGACGTCGCGTACGCGCGTACGCAGGCGGTGGCGATGCTCGCGCTCGGACAACTGGCCTATCTCTTCAACTGCCGGTTCCTCGGGCGCTCGAGCATCACGGCGGACGTGCTGCGCGGGAACCCCGTCATCTGGTGGTCGGCCGGTGCGCTGCTCGTGCTCCAGCTCGTCTACACCTACGTGCCCTTCATGAACGACCTGTTCGGATCCGAGCCGCTTCCGGTGTCGGGGTGGATCGCGCCGATCGTCCTGTCGCTGGTGATCTTCCTCGCCGTGGAAGCCCTGAAGGCGGTGCGCCGCCGCATCGCCTGACCCGTCGGTCCCCGTCCCCGAGCTAGTCGAGGGGTCGCCCGGTCCCCGAGCCCGTCGAGGGGTCGCCGTCGCCGGTCCCCGAGCTTGTCGGGGGGTCGCCCCACCCTCCCGCCCGGTCCCCGAGCCCGTCGAGGGGTCGCCGTCGCCGGTCCCCGAGCTTGTCGAGGGGTCGCCCGGTCCCGCCCGGTCCCCGAGCTTGTCGAGGGGTCGGTCGGTCCCCGAGCCCCAGCGAGGGCTCCGGTCCCCGAGCCCGTCGAGGGGTCGCCCTCGCCGGTCCCCGAGCGGCCCGGTCCCCGAGCCCGTCGAGGGGTCGCCGTCGCCGGTCCCCGAGCTTGTCGAGGGGTCGGTCGGTCACCGTCTCCTCCCCAGGCATGGTCGGCACGGAGTTATCCACAGGAACCCCCGGTTAGGGGGTCTTTCGGACCCTCCAATGTCGGAGGCCCCCGGAAGAATAGGGGCCATGACGAACACCGGATCACTCACGACGAGCACCGCGATCGCCGCGGATGCGGTCGATGCCGTGGTCGACGACCTGATCCGGATCCGGGCCGGGATGGCGGCCCTGCACGCGCAGGAGGCGGCTGTCCTCGCCCGCGCTGTCGAGGTGGTCCGCGCGCAGGAGGACGCTCCCGGGCCGTCTGAGGTGCGGGACATCCCGCTGCGGTCGATGGCGGCGCAGATCGGTGCGGCCTTGCGGGTCTCGGATCGCACCGTGCAGCGTCACCTGTCGGATGCCGTCGTGCTCACCGGCCGGTTCCCGGCGACGCACGCGGCGCTCGCGGGCGGGGAGGTCTCCCGCGCGCACGTGCAGGTGATCGTCGAGGCGGGACTGCCGATCGAGGACGACGAGGCCCGCGCGGCGTACGAGGCGGCGGCGGTCGAGGTCGCC
>Ga0160435_1000054_pt1 | contig 81554 bp, 78 predicted proteins | sample HID1973K_E0MG_FD_108213 | JGI IMG/M metagenome (GOLD analysis project Ga0160435, IMG submission 108213) | Enriched mosquito-associated microbial communities from UW Madison campus, WI, USA - HID1973K_E0 MG | ecosystem: Host-associated > Arthropoda: Insects > Digestive system > Unclassified ...
TAGAAAGGTACATTCATCATCTCTCCTTGTTCGCTCATCTCATCAACCTTACCTAAAATACGGTTAACTTCTGCCTGGCGCATTGGGATTGGATTACCAGCTTTATCGCCTAAAAATCCGATTACACTATTTATTCCTTTTATAATGTGCTCTAATTCGCCATCTAAAGTTGCTTCAATTAAAACATAACCAGGATAAAAGTTACGTTCTTTTGCAATTTTTTTACCATCCTTCATCTGGTAATATTTTTCCATAGGTATTAAAACCTGAGGAACCAAATGAGAGAATCCTAAACGACTTATTTCAGCATCAATATACTGCTTTACCTTTTTTTCTTTACCGCTTACCGCTCTTACAACATACCACTTTAAAAGATCGCTCATTAGTATATTAATTTGAAAGTGATTTGTAAAAAGTATCTAACACAAATACAGAACCTTTATCCATTGCAAAAATAATCAATGCAATAATTAAAGAGGCTACTAAAACAAGTACCGCAGAGTTTTGAAGCTCTCCCCAGGTTGGCCATGTAACCTTCTGGGTCATTTCATCATACGATTCTTTTATAAATTGAACTACTTTAGCCATATCTATTTTAATGATTAAATGATTGAATAAGTGAATGAGTGAATGGTAATATCCAAGCCTAAAACATTCATTAATTCAATCATTATTTTGCACGGGAACAAGGATTCGAACCCTGATCAAAGGTTTTGGAGACCTCTATTCTACCGTTGAACTATTCCCGTAATTTAAAAGCAAAGTACTTAAGTTATTTCTCAAGCACCTTGCTTTCAATTATTTAAACTCTAATTGCTTAGAATTATTTTAAAATTTCAGTTACCTGACCAGCACCTACTGTTCTACCACCTTCACGGATAGCGAAACGTAGACCTTTTTCCATTGCGATTGCGTTAATCAATTTAACTGTAATTGTAACGTTATCACCTGGCATTACCATCTCAGTACCTTCAGCTAGTGAAATCTCACCAGTTACGTCTGTTGTACGGAAATAGAATTGAGGACGGTATTTGTTGAAGAATGGCGTGTGACGGCCACCTTCTGCTTTTGATAATACATAGATCTCAGCTTTGAAATCTGTGTGAGGTGTTACTGAACCTGGTTTACAGATTACCATACCACGACGGATATCAGTTTTCTCAATACCACGTAATAATAAACCAACGTTATCACCAGCTTCACCGTAATCTAAAATTTTACGGAACATCTCAACACCAGTTACTGTAGATTTTAAGTTCTCAGCACCCATACCTAAGATTTCAACCGGATCACCTGAGTTGATTACACCACGCTCAATACGACCAGTAGCAACAGTACCACGACCAGTAATTGAGAACACATCTTCAACAGGCATTAAGAAAGGAAGATCAGTTAAACGTGGAGGGATTGGAATGTAGTTATCTACAGCTTCCATTAATTCCATAATTTTACCAACCCATTTCGGATCGCCGTTTAATCCACCTAATGCAGAACCTTGGATTACAGGAATGTCATCACCTGGGAATTCATAGAATGATAATAATTCACGAACTTCCATTTCAACTAATTCTAATAACTCAGGGTCATCAACCATATCCACTTTGTTCATGAATACAACTAATGAAGGAACACCTACCTGACGAGCTAACAAGATGTGCTCGCGAGTTTGTGGCATTGGACCATCAGTAGCAGCAACAACGATAATTGCACCGTCCATTTGAGCAGCACCAGTTACCATGTTTTTCACGTAATCCGCGTGACCTGGACAGTCAACGTGTGCATAGTGACGGTTAGCTGTTGAATACTCAACGTGAGCTGTATTGATTGTAATACCTCTTTCTTTTTCCTCTGGAGCAGAGTCAATAGATTCGAATGAACGTGCCTCAGATAAACCTGCATCAGCTAAACATTTTGTAATAGCTGCTGTTAAAGTTGTTTTACCGTGATCGACGTGACCGATTGTACCGATGTTTAAGTGCGGTTTACTGCGGTCAAATTTTTCTTTTGCCATTTTATTTATAACTAATTAGTAGGTTAACTTTTTATTATTTTTTATTTATTGTTTTGATACAATGCAACACAAAAAACCTTGTCTACTCTGTTTTAATAACAGATTTAACAAAGCTTCTTTTATCTGAGCCAACTATGGGAATTGAACCCATGACCTCTTCCTTACCAAGGAAGTGCTCTACCGCTGAGCTAAGTCGGCTTTTTATTCAGCTCATTAGTTCAAAGTCCACTTGGTTATCAATAACCAATTTACTAATGAACGTGCAAGAGCGGAAGACGAGGTTCGAACTCGCGACCTATAGCTTGGAAGGCTATCGCTCTACCAACTGAGCTACTTCCGCTTGTCGATTTACGATTGCAGATTTATGAATTACGATTAAACTCAATCGATAAACTAAAATCTTCAATCTATAATCAGTTTGTGGGGAGAGAAGGATTCGAACCTTCGAAATCTTGCGATAACAGAGTTACAGTCTGTCCCATTTGGCCGCTCTGGAATCTCCCCAACTTTATCCTAAAATGCGAACATCTTAAAATAACAGAGCCTCCTATCGGAATCGAACCAATGACCTACTGATTACAAGTCAGTTGCTCTACCAGCTGAGCTAAGGAGGCTTTTATTTTTATATGCTAAGTTTAAAAAAAAATGGTTTTTTAAACAAATCAATGCGTATTTTATAAAATATTATACTTTCACAGAACAATCCATTTCTTTATTTGAGGTAACCCCCTTTCCGAATTGGAATGCAAATCTACACATTTATATTTCTATTCAAAATAAATTTAAAAAAAAATTAGCAAGCCTTTCAACCTGCTAATTTTTTATCTAAAATTTAAAGAAATATTTACTTAGTAATCAGATATTTCGCAATCAATTAAAACGGTTTTCTGTTCACTAATTTTTTTTCTGGTTTTTTCCTTATGCTTGGTAATTTGCTTCCTTAATGATTAGAATGAGTGGTGCTGGGGTTTCGTTAAATTGTAAGAGCTAGGTTAAGATATAGCGTACTGATAACTGAAAATGGACAAAACTAATATTATTGAACCCCCTAGCAAAAAATACAATGATTTATTATTCTGCAGATATATAGCGATTAAACCCATCTCAATAACAGCAATTAAAGTTATAATTCTAGTCTCATAGCTTAATGTCCAAATACTATTTATCAAAAGATAAATTACAAATGGCAAAATACCAAGGCTTTTTCTAAAAGTTAAATTTTTATTCATATACAATGCCTAAGTTTTACAAGCTAGATGAGTTCATGTATTTTAAATGAACTTGTGTATTTAATGTAGAAATAACGGTAATTCTAATAAAAACAATGGCACCAAAATATTTGATGCCATTGCTTTTTATTGTCGCTTAAATTAGTAATCAGATATTTCGCTATCAATTAAAACGGTTTTCTGTTCACTAATTTTTTTTCTGGTTTTTTCCTTATGCTTGGTAATTTGCTTCCTTAATGATTCAATCGCAAGGTCAGTCGCTTCTTCAAATGATTTACATTGTTCTTTAGCGAATAAGGTTCCGCCTGGCACGATCAGCTTTATCTCGCTAATCTTATTGGCTTCGTCTTCTACGTTTTCTAATTTTAAATACACTTCACCACTAATTATCTGGTCAAAAAACTGATCGAGCTTATTGGCCTTTTTCTGTATAAAATCTAACAACTTACTGTCTGCATTGAAGTGGATTGATTGAACTCCGATTTTCATTTTTCCTCCTTTTTTTATGCCTTTGGATGGGCTTGTTTATAAATTGTTTTTAATCTTTCGATTGAATTGTGTGTGTAAACCTGCGTAGCAGCCAAACTGGCATGCCCTAAAAGTTCTTTAATGGCATTTAAATCTGCCCCGGCATTAAGCAAACTTGTTGCGTAACTATGCCTGAGTACATGCGGACTTCTTTTATCATTAGTTGAAACCAAACTCAAATAAGAACTTACAATACGATAAATCAATTTGGGATAAGCAGCAGCACCTGAATTGGTAACGATTAAATTAGGCAAAATGTTATTAAAGTTTTGCAACTTTTTTAATTCCATGAAGCTATTTAACTGATTCATAAGCTGTTTATTTACGGGAATGATTCTTTCTTTATTCCTTTTACCTAAAACTTTGATTGTGTTGCTAAAAACATCAATGTCAGTTTCTTTTAAGGCGATTAACTCCGCTAAACGAATGCCGGTTCCAAAAAGTAATTCTATAACCAGATGATCTCTTTTTGAACTGAAGCTATCATCAAAAAATGTTTCAGAATCTAAAAGCTTATCGAGTTTTTGATTTTCGACAAAAATTGGCAGGCGTTTCGGTATTTTTGGCGCTTTTATTAAAAGCATTGGATTATTCGTTATCCTACCTTCCTTAAAAAGAAATTTGTAAAAGCTGCGCAACGCGGATATTTTGCGGTTTATGGTGTTTTCTGATGATTTGTTCTCCATCAAATCGACCATAAAACTTCTAACATGAGTATGTTTAATCTCTAAAACATCAAGTTCGAAAGTTTGTAGAACGTACTCTTGGAATTGCAATAAATCTGCCTGATATGAGCTTATTGTATGCTGAGAATATCTTTTCTCGTGTGATAGATATGTTAGAAAACTGTTCAGCAACATTTATTAAGTATTAGTCCCTCACTATAGTTGAAGTTACTAATAGTTTTAATATTAAGAAATTATTAACTTAAAATTTTACATAAAAAAAATGCCCTTAGAAAACTCTAAAGGCATTTGTATTATTATATATCGTTACAACTAAACTGTTGTATCCTGGTTCATGTTTTGAATATAAACAGCATGTTTAATTTCAGTACGACGAGCTACAGATTTTTTCTCGTATGCCTGACGGCTACGTAGTTCTCTTAAAACTCCTGTTTTTTCGAATTTCTTCTTGAAACGTTTAAGGGCTTTATCTAATGATTCGCCGTCTTTAATGTTGATAATGATCATAACGCTGAAATACCTCCTCTCGTGGTTTTTAAATTTTCCTTATTGTAAGGGTTGCAAATGTAAGTAAATTTTTGAAAAACAGAAAGAGTTTAATCAAAAAATATCATCATATAATTTACTGGCTCTTAACCAATTAAGGTCATAAACAAAAAATGCCCTGAAAACTCAGGGCATCTTGTTAATATACTTGACTATTTTTAATTGTCAGTCATCAATTTATTGTATAATAATTCAGTACCTGATATTGGCCAGATGTATTGTGTAGAAGTTGAAGGTACTGCCGGAACATTTCCTTTACCCGGAATTGTTAAACCTAATCGTAACAAATCAGGACTACGCAAACCTTCCCCTAAAAACTCAATATTTCTTTCTTTTAGAAAAGCATCAAATAATGCTTGCGGAGTAGGAAAACTTGCCGCGGTGAATACTGTTGTTGCATCAGATCTGGATCTAACCGCATTCAACAGTGCAATACTTTGACCATCTAGCGAATTGCTACTTCTGGCACGCGCTTCTCCTAAATTAAGTAGAACCTCGGCATACCTAATAACTGGCACATAATCGGCGTAGCCAGCAGCAGCAAGTGTAGGGAATTTTGACAGATATGGCAAGCCGCCGGAAAGCGTTACAAATGATCTTCTTTTATCAGAAGTTTTAATTGTAGCATCTCCAATAATTCCATCAGGATTTAATGAATATAATTTCACTCCGAAATAATAAGAACCTAATGCGCTCTGACCACCACCAGCTTCAGTACCGGTAACAAATGGCATCGATAATATTGATTCGCTTGTAGTGTAAGGCGTTTTAAAGACATTTGTAACATCACTCTGCAAAGCTAGAGGCACACCAGAACTTGCTACAAATGGCGCCGTTGCACTTACAATTTTATTTGCTTCAGTTATAACATCTGCATAGCGTTGCATAGTTAGGTAAACCCTTGTTTTAAATGCGATTGCAGTGTTACGATGGGCCCGGGTAGTATTCGTTACCGCAACGGTTCCATAATTTAACGGAAGATCGGCTTCAGCTTCGTTCAAATCTTTTAAAATTTGAGCGTACACTGCACTTGTAGAGCTTCTGGCTAAATCGTAGTTGCCTGCAACAGAGTTGCCCGTTAAGCGTAATGGCAACCCTGGTTTTGAGCCTTGCCCATCATAGTAAGGCCTTGCATAAAGCTGTAACAAGCTATAATAACTGATTGCCCTAACAAGCTTTGCTTCGGCGATATAATTTTTCGCAACAGCATCACCAATAACGGAAGTTCCTTTTGCAGCCATACCTTCGATAAACAAGTTGCACCTGTTAATCGTGCTGTATGCAGATGCCCAAAAATCAGTAACCTCTTGGGCACCATTACCCAAGGTATAATTATAGGTTTGATAAGCTGTTACAGAGTTACTACTCTGTGCTAAAAAATTATCAGCCCTTAAATCATTATATATCAAATATCGGCTACCATAAAAATCACCTGCTCTTAAGCCAGCATACAGCCCCAAAACCTGTCCTTGAATTCTACCAACTGTAGAGAACTGCGCATAATCCAAAGTGGCAACCGCAGTTTCTGATTCGGGAGTTAATAATTCTTTTTTGCAACTTGTTAACAACCCTAAAGTAATACAAGTAAAGTATAATATTTTCTTTTTCATAATTCTTTATTAGTTAAAACTTAACAGATAAACCAGCTGTAAATGCTCGCCCATTTCCAACAGAGTTCCGCTCTACACCTTGCGAAGCATTTCCACCAATAGAATTCCCATTTGATGAAACTTCAGGGTCTGAACCTGGATACTTTGTAAGTATTAATAAGTTATTGCCACTAACATACAACCTGGCACTTGCTAATTTAAGTTTCGCTACAATGCTTTTAGGAAAGGTATATCCAAAAGTTGCACTCCTTAACTTCAAAAAATCGCCCTTGAAAACATTTACATCGATCGGGAAAGAAGAGCCGTTGGATACATTGTCGCCATTTATAATTTTTGGTATATCCGTTTCCTGTCCCGGTGAAGTCCATCTTCTCAGCATATCAGTTGAGTTATTCCAAAATCTTTGATCTCTTAATCCTGAATTTGTTCCGTAATAAATGTAAAATCCTAACTGATAAGTGAAAGTCATCGCTAAATCAAATTGCTTGTAACGGAAAGTATTATCCCAGCCACCAGAGAATTTAGGTTGTGTGTTTTTGTATGGACTTCCATCGTTATTCAATGAAATACCATTTTTGGCTTCAGTACCATCCTCATAAGAATACCTGAACTGGCCAGCGGGAGCAACTTGCTGATAGAGTACCTTTTTACCTGTAGATTTTTCAATAAAAATTCGCCTTCCGGTAGCCGGGTCAACCCCTGCGGTTTGTACAGCGTAAATCATTCCAAGTGGCCCGCCAACTCTTGAAATACTGGCAGACTCTAAACTTGATGTTGCCTGTATAAATTGAGTGAGCCCTTCCGAAAGAGATAAAATTTCGTTTTTGTTATATGAAATATTAAATGATGATGTCCAGCTAAAATCTTGAGATTTTACCGCTTCAGCACTTACCGCAAATTCAACGCCCTTGTTGTACATTGATGCGATATTTAACTGAGGAGTACTTGGCAAACCAGCTGAAGGAACTTGTGGCACATTATAAATTAATCCGTTTAAAGTGTTTTTGTAATAAGCCGCTTCGACGGTTATTCTGTCATTTAATATTCCAAAATTAAATCCTAAATCGAGCTTTTTGCTTTCTTCCCAGCCAATTTGGTCATTTCCAGTTTGACTAGGTACCAATGTCGATGCTCCATTGTATAATCCAGTAGAATAAAATGAATATGAAGCTAAGTTCCCTAAACCGCTCGTATTACCAACTGTACCATAAGAACCTCTGATTTTAAAGCTGGTAAATGTTTTATCCAAACCAAGTTTAGACCAGAACTTTTCCTGCGCTATCTCCCAACCTAATGCAACACCATAAAAAACACCTTTTTTATTATCAGCACCAAAAGCAGAATATTCATCCTGACGAATATTAGCATTTAAATAATATTTTTTGTCGTAATTATAGGTTAAGCCACTAAAGAAGGAAACCAGATAGTTCTCTCCTAAGTTAGCAACAGTTATTGATGGGGTTGCGTAACCTGCAGCAAAAACATTAAAGGCAGGATCTGAGAGCGTAGTTCTACCCGCACCAAACCCTAAAGATGTACTTCTTTGCTGCTCATTACCTAATAATAATGAAAAGTTGTGCTTATCAGCAAAGGTACGATCTGCCTGGATGGTGTTGGTTAGTACCCATCGTTTGTTCTTATTTAAACTTTCTGATGCAGATCCTCCGGAAGCGGCAGAACCTCCATTAATAGGATTTGAGAATGAATCATTATCTGAAAAAATATAATCTATACCATAAACAGATTTTGCATACAACCAGGGCGTAATGTTCGCCTGAAGATATATGTTGGATTGAATATGGTTAATTTCATTATTTGAACGATCTAAATTTAGAACTGCTGCAGGATTATAAAAGCCAACATCGGAACCAACGTTTGCGCCACGGCCAATAGTAGTAGCATTGAAGACACTATACGAACCATCATTATTATATGGTGAAACATTTGGAGCAGTTACGATAGCCAAGCGACCTAAACCACCTGTACCGAATGCCTCGCCAGCCAATGAACCTGTAGAGGTGGCAGACAGGTTCTCTTCATTGGAATAGGATATCTTACCACCAACTACGAAAATTTTGCCTTCTCTATGGTCTACCTTAAACAATGCTGCCTTTCTATTATAATTATTATTCATCACAATACCTTGCTGTTTTGTATAACTGCCAGATAAATAATAGTTTGTAGATTCACTTCCTCCAGATATACTTAGTGAGTTATTATGAGAATAACCGGTTCTATAAATATAATCGTACCAATTTGTGTTGATTACATTTCCTTGAGCATCATTTGATAAAGCGAAGTACCTTCTATTTGCCAAATTTGTATTGGTATTATCAAAAGTTCCTGCATTACGAAGACCTTCATTTTTTAAATCCGTGTATTGATAAGCATCAAGTAATTCAGGAAGGTTTCTTGCAGATGTTGAACCAACCCATGCATCATAAGAAACTACAGCTTTACCCGGTTTACCCTTTTTCGTTGTAATTACTATAACACCATTTGCCCCTCTACTCCCATAAATTGCAGAAGCAGCCGCATCTTTCAATACTTCCAATCGTTCGATATCATTTGGATTTATGCTTGAAAGCGCATTACCCGGTGCACTTGTTCCACTAACATCGCCGGTGTAAGTTGCAACTCCATCAACAATTATTAATGGATAAGAACTTAGGGATATGGAATTTGTGCCTCTGATTTTAATTACGGGAGGGTTGTTTAAAACACCATTTGGAATTGTAATCTGAACACCCGCAGCTTTACCACCCAAAGCCTGGTCAAAACTCTGAATTGCCTTATTTTCAAACTCCTTACCAGAAATGGTAGAAATTGAACCAATATTATCGGCCTTTTTAAAAGTAGAATAACCAGTTACAATTACGTCTGTTAACGAATTACTTTCTTCTTCTAAGGCAGCATTTACAGTGGAAGAATTAACTGAGACTGTTTTAGCTGTAAATCCAATGAATCGAAACACAAGCGATTTAGTGTCATCAGGAACAGAAATCGAATAAACACCATCAGCACCTGTCTGAGCAACAATTCTTGCGCCCGGAACCACAACCGAAACGCCGGGTATTGGTAGTCCGTCTTTTGCGGAAGTTACCTTACCGCTAATCTTTTTTTGTTGAGCCTTAACTGAGATGCCAAGCACAACTAGAATGAACAAAACGAGTAGTTTTTCTTTCATACGTTTAATTTTAGGTTATTGATTAATTAATTATTGAGGAAAATTGTATTATAACAGAAAAATCAATCCTAAAAAATCAATAAAAGCCTAAAAAGACTTTAAACAAACGAAATACCTTATCTGATTTTACTTTAAAACAGTACTTAAACAAAAAAAATATTTCATATTTAATAAAATCATTACTGATTTACATTAAAATTTAGAAATATTTGGTTAAATGAGTTTGTTTTAGGTTTGATTTTATAAAAAAACAAAAAAATAATTTAAAAAACGAAGAATTTTAAACTTAAAATCGTTGTTAATAAAAATATACACCTACTTATCGAAATAATGTCGATTCAACAAACTAAAACACCCAATAACAAAGCATTATAAATTATAAAATCTCTTATTTATAATAAAAAATTAAAAATTTAATTTTTAATCGCGATAAAAACAAAGTAATCTTTAATTAAATTAATTATTTTCTTTTCATACATTTAAATATCAAAAGAAAAACAAATGACAATAGGAAGAAAAGTTATTTCAGTAATTGCTTTAATTGCAATTTTAATTATTGCCGGACTGGTTTACTACCGTTATTTCTTTGTTTTTGGTGAAGGTGTTAAAGCTGGGGAGCTTAATTATGTTGTTAAAAAAGGCTATATGTTTAAAACATACGAAGGGAAACTCATTCAAAGTGGGATAAAATCAAGACAAACCGGAACTTTGCAAAACAATGAATTTGAATTTTCTATAGGCAGCAAAGACATTGCCGAAAAAATGATGGCAAATAGCGGTAAGTTCTACGAACTTCATTATAAGGAATACAAAAATACTTTACCTTGGCGAGGATTTACTGTTTATGTTGTTGATAGTATTGTTTCGGTAAAAGATTTACCTCAATAACCAGTTGAAACCCGGTAAACTACTTTTTCTTTTTAGGAACTTTTGCGCCTGCTTGTTTGGCTTCCGATAATCCGATTGCGATAGCTTGCTTCCTTGATGTAACTTTCTTTCCCGAACCACTTTTAAGTGTTCCTTCTTTCATCTCATGAATAGTTTCTTCCACTTTTTCACTGACCTCTTTTGAATATTTTGCCATTTTATTTCCCAATTTGATTGAAAAACAAAAAATTAAATGATTTGGTTTACAAAATCAATAAAAAAATCCGGAGGTTTCTACCATCCGGATTACTCATAAATATATTTGGTTGTTAGTATTTTTATCAAGCTTAGCTTAAAATTTCTCTTGCAATAACAATTTTTTGAATCTCTGAAGTTCCCTCACCAATTGTACACAACTTACTATCCCTGTAAAATTTCTCAACAGGAAAATCTTTTGTATAACCATAGCCGCCGAAAATTTGCACAGCTTCGGTTGATACTTTTACGGCAACTTCAGATGAAAAATATTTAGCCATAGCCGATTCCTTAGTCATTGGCAAATGCCTGTTTTTTAAATCTGCCGCCTGTCGAATCAACAATTCCGCAGCTTCGATTTCTGTTGCCATATCAGCAAGCTTAAAACTAATAGCCTGAAAGCTAGAAATTGGTTGTCCAAATTGCTGGCGTTGTTTTGAATATGAAACCGCAGCATCAAAAGCACCTTTCGCAATACCTAATCCTAATGCGGCAATCGAAATTCGTCCACCATCTAAAACTTTCATCGCCTGCTTGAAACCTTCTCCAACGTTTCCAAGTAAGTTTGATTTCGGAACACGACAATTATCAAAAATCATTTCGGTAGTTTCTGATGCCCGCATACCTAATTTATTTTCTTTTTTACCTGCCGTAAAACCCGGAGTACCACGTTCTACAACAATTGCCGAAATTCCTTTCGAACTTCCTTGCGCTCCTGTACGCACCATAACCACCGCAACATCACCACTCTTGCCATGGGTAATCCAATTTTTCGAACCATTAATTATATAATCATCACCATCTTCAACAGCAGTAGTCATCATCCTTAAAGCATCAGAACCTGTGTTTGCCTCAGTTAAACCCCATGCACCAATCCATTCTGCAGTTGCTAATTTTGGCAACCACCTCTGCTTCTGTTCATCATTTCCAAAAGCTAAGATATGACCGGTACAAAGTGAATTGTGCGCTGCTAATGATAAACCAATAGAACCACACACCCTGGCCACTTCAACAATAACATCAACATATTCCTGATAGCCTAAACCAGAACCCCCATATTCTTCGGGAACTAAAACCCCCATTAAGCCCATTTCCCCTAATTGTTTAAACAATTCTATGGGGAAAATTTGCGCCTCATCCCATTCCATAATGTTTGGACGAATGTGCTTTTCGGCAAAATCCCGAACCATTGCCTTAACGTTTATTTGTGTTTCAGTTTCTGAAAAATTATAGCTTAGGCCCATTAATTTATATTTTTTATAGTTAGTTGCGGCAATGATAAACAATTATTTTCTAGTTGTTTACCATTAAATATTCGTACTAAAGCAGAACGAAATGGTATTCGGTTCAATTACCTTTAATGGTTGAGTTTAGTCCTGCAATACCATTCAAAAAGTTTTTTATTTTTTTACTGAAGGTTTCAATCCTAATTGAATATCGGCCTTTTAAAATAAATGGATTTAAAATAAAAGATAGGGACTAAGTTTTTCGATAATTTGCGGGGTTAATATTGCAACTTTTTTTAAATCAACTAAATCATTATAATTACCATGCTGTTTACGAAATTGAATAATAGCATTAATTTGTTTGAAAGATAGATAGGGCGATGATTTTAGTGTATCGAAATCTGCTGTATTAATGTTAATCACTCTAATTGCCGAGGGATTAATTGAAACCTGATCTTTTATTTCATCATACTTTACAGAATCTAAACCATAAACTTCCATAAGTTGTTCCTTTTTATAGAAACCGCCTATACGTTCACGGTACTTTAAAATTCTGGTTGCAAATGCGGGACCAATGCCTTTTATCTGATCCAGCCCGGCAGAATCTGCCTGATTTATTTCAACAATTAGCAGAGCTTTTTTAACATACTCCTTTTTTTCATACTGAAAATCTCTTTTAGTAAAAGGCTGATTTAAGTTTTCAATTGCTACATATGGCAAAAGTTTTTTATACATTTCAGGTGAGATCGTGTACATCCTTTGCAAATCTTGAGGCTTATAAAACTTACCGCCTTTATTTCTATAATTAACTATAGATTGAGCTTGCTTTGGCGATAAGCCCAATGCTTGCCAGCCACCAACATCGATTGTATTAGGATCGAATTTGAATAATTTTGATGACGGCTTATTTATCGAATTTTCAATTCTATCGCGGGTGTAATAAAAACTTTCCTGGTTGGTAATTGTTATTTTTCGAATTGAAGCCAACAAATTGGCGTCATCTTTTTCAACAGGCCTATAATAATTATATGCCAATGGTGTAGCTTTCAGCAACACGATTATCACTATTAAAAGCACTAAGCCATTGAATTCGCCCTTACTGAAACCAAAATGTTTATTGAGCCAAATTCTCATTATATGATATGACGTGTGTATTATAAATATAAATCTTATTTTTGGGATTGCAAAACACTTGCTGTTTAGCAAAAATCAACAACCTAATTATTTTTATGAAGATTATTACTACCTCAGAATTTGCGAAGGCTACGAAGATAGATAAGTTAGGCGTTCCTGGACTGGCAGGTTTGATGATGGAAATCATGAAATTGAACGACATCAATGATGTTTTCTCTCAAAATCAGCACTTTAAAGGTTTGGAGTTTGTAGATAAGATATTAGAAACGATTGGCGTATCTATTGATTTTGACGAGGATGAACTTAACAGCATCCCCAAAACCGGGCCATTTATAGCTATTGCAAATCATCCTTATGGTGGCGTTGAAGGCTTGGCTTTAGTAAAACTCCTGTGCACCGTACGCCCGGATGCGAAAGTTATGGTCAACTTCATTTTAAAAAAAATACCTAACCTCGATGAATTTTTTGTTGCCGTTAACCCTTTTGAAAACGTACAACACTCTTCAAGCATTAGCGGTTTAAAAACAACTTTCGATTTATTACGAAACGGAACGCCAATTGGGATTTTCCCGGCTGGTGAAGTTTCCACCTTCAAATTAGACGCCCAACAGGTAACCGACAGAATGTGGCATCCGGTGGTCGGGAAATTAATTGCTAAAGCCAAAGTGCCTGTTGTACCAATTTACTTCCACGGTAACAATGGCGTTTTCTTTAATATTTTAAGTTTTATTCACCCAACACTTCGCACAGCGAAATTGCCATCAGAATTTTTAAATAAACATGGGCGCACCATCCGAGTGAGAATTGGAAAAGCAATTGGGCTTGATGAAATCTCTCATATGAATAAAACCAACAAGCTAATGGACTTTTTAAGAGCTCGTACTTATGCTTTAGGCGTTGGTTTGGATACCGAGAAAAAACTTTTCAATCCGCTTAAATTGTTTAAGATTAAGAAAAAACCTGTAGAAGTAATCGAAGAAACTTCGAGGGTTTTGATTAAGGAAGAAGTAACCACTTTAGAAGATTTTAAAGTGTGGACCGAAAAAAACTACGAAGTTTATATTGTTCCAACTCTAAAAATTCCAAACATTTTAAGGGAAATTGGCCGTTTAAGAGAAATTACTTTCCGTGAGGTTGGTGAAGGAACCAATAAGAAAATCGATTTAGATAATTACGATATTTATTACAACCACTTATTCATCTGGGATAAGGATTTGGAAAACATTGTTGGTGCCTACCGGATAGGGAAAGGCGACGAGATATTGGAGAGCATGGGTCGCCGTGGCTTTTATCTTTCAGAATTATTTAAAATGAAAGACCAGTTTTACCCAATGCTGAGGCAAGGAATTGAGCTTGGCCGCTCCTGGATCAGAAAAGAATATCAGGGTAAACCGCTGCCTCTTTTCTTACTCTGGAAAGGAATTCTTAAATATCTTATCGATAATCCGCAATATCGTTATATGTTTGGCCCGGTAAGCATTAGTAACAGTTTCTCGAAATTTAGTAAGGCGTTGATTGTAGATTACATTACAAAAAACCACTTCGATTACGAAATGGCGAAATATGTAAAACCAAGAAATAAATTTAAAGCGGATTTGCTACCCATTTCAACCGATACTTTGGTTGATAGCAGTGACTCTTTCAAAGATTTAGATAGCATAATTGGCGATATTGAAAACTCGCACATCAAAGTTCCTGTATTATTAAGACAGTATATGAACCTGAACGCAAAAATCATCTCATTCAATATCGACCCTAAATTTTCTGATTGTCTGGATGGATTCTTAGTGGTTGATACCCACAATATACCACCCGAAATGCTCGAAAAGCTAGGCAAGAACTTTTAATTGTAAAACGAAAAACCCGGAAATCCATCCGGGTTTTTTCTTATCAACTAACCTAAACTTTTATAAATACTAACCAAATATTTATGCCACAAATATGAGGTTATCGCATTATCTTAATATTAAGCGAATGTTATAAAATCAACGATTTTGTAATGGGAAATCAATATTTGAAAAGGCTTATAAACAAAAAGGAAATGCAGCCATTTTAACTGCTGCAAATCCTTTTCACTCATTCGTTCATAATTATATACGATGCGCATATGCATTTGGTTTTTTATTAAAAAACATTTATAACTGAATAACAGCAACATAGTAACCGTATATTAAAGCCTTGTTAACAATTTTCAATCTATTAACATAAAGAAATTGTTGCTTTATTATTAATTATAAGTAAATTTAATATTACCAAATATTTTAAATTGAAAAATAAAGCCAGTAAATATTGTTCGATCGCAGTTTTATGCTTTTGCTTAATGTTTTCATTTATTAAAATGAAGGCCGAAAACTATTCGTTCGAATTTTACAACGGCACCTTTAATTTCAGCGCAGATTCTTCTATTATTATAAATACCCCAGTTAGCGCAACCGCCGAAACTGTTAAAAACTTTTACCGTAAACTTAATGATGGAAATTACCTTAGCCTAACTACTGCCTTAATTGCTTACAAGGAAAAATATAAACTTAACGATTGGATTTATTATCAGCTTATTCGTAAAACTGCTGAAGCGATAAGTCCGAAGACCAGAAATTATAGCCGTTATACACTTTACAAATGGTTTTTACTTAACAAATGCGGCTATGATGCAAGATTAGCGGTTGGCAATGGACAAATCATTTTCTATGTTAAAAATAGTGAAGACATTAGTGATATTCCCTTTTTTATGATTGACGACCGAAAGTACATGTGTTTAAATTATCATGATTATGGAAAGTTATTTCAAAAGGCTAACGCATATAAACCCGTCAACATTTCAATTCCTGAAGGCGTAAATGCATTTTCTTATAAAGTTACCAGATTGCCGGATTTTAAACCCGATAGTTACATAGAGAAAGATGTGGACTTTAGTTACAAACAAAAAACCTATCATTTTAAACTAAAGGTTAACAATGATGTTCAGGCAATTTTTGCTAATTATCCTGGTGTCGACTTCGAATCTTATTTTAATATTCCTTTAAGCAGAGAAACTTATAGCTCATTAATTCCCATACTTAAAAACAATGTAAAAATCCTTGACCAGAAAAAGGGTGTTGATTATTTAATGCGATTTACGAGATACGCTTTTTTGTATGAAAACGACCAGGAGAACTTTGGCAAAGAAAAACGCTTATCTCCAGAGCAAACGCTGCTAAACAAGTATAGCGATTGCGATGACAGGGCCGCATTATTTTTCTATCTTGTAAAAGAAATATACAACTTGCCTATGGTTGCCCTGCTCTACCCCACCCATTTAACTATGGCCGTTCAATTTGATAAACCTGTTAAAGGTGATTACCTTATTTATAAAGGAAAGAAATACGTGTTCTGTGAGCCTACACCACAATCACAAGATTTAAAAGTTGGACAACTTGCTACCCAACTGAAAAACGTTGAGTACAAAGTTGTTTACAATTACGATCCAATGAAGTGATTTAGGAAGTTAATTCCAGGTTAATTCTATGTTAATTAAAGGTTATTAAATTAATAAGACCGCTGCAATTGGCTTATTTTAGGCTATTTTTATCTTCAATTAAAAATCATTTCTTATGCAGCCAGTAATTTATAATGTTTTAAAAGAATACTTTACCGAAATACATTCTAATCCGATTAAAGCCCGGATTATGTCGCCGATTAATAAGGAAGATATTTTTGTATTTCAAACCAGCTTGTACTATAAAAATTATAATAGTAATGATGCGTATGAACCTTCAGCATCATTTACCTCCTTCGCAACAGCAGAAAGACATTTACTTCAATACCTGGAAGAGTTTCAGAGTGCTTTGGATATGGGCGGAAGCATAGCAAAAGGTTCGATAATTTAACGGTCTTACATCTTATCCTCTGAATGTTTTTCCGGTTCCAAATCGTTTTGGATAACATCTTTTTCAAATCCCTTCTCATCTTTTTTATTTCTTCGAAGAAATAAAACTAACAGGATTATAATAATAAAAACAACGCCTGCTATAACTAGATAGTTTATATTCATGGCTTAATGTTTAAGTAAAACGGCAAATTAAATTTAAACAAAATTAGCTGCTTGTTAATCATTCACCAACCACTTAACATAATCATAATATTAACTTAACATCGCGATATTTTATCTTTGAGAAAATACTGATTGTTAAATGAAGAAGAATAAATCAAAGTCGAAAAACCACTCGACAAGCAAAAAATTACGTAAAGAGTTAGAGTCGAAATTAGCAACTGCTATCAGCGAAATCGTTAGTCAGTTTGGCAAAGCAAAAAAAGCAGATAAAGTTATTGAGAAGTTTGCAAAGCAGCTTTCAAAAAAAATAAGTATTATTCCTCTGGAAGATTCAATGGCTCCATTTATTAAAGAAGAACGAGATTCACCTATCGTAGCAAAAACAAAAGTTGCAAAACCAACTGTTACAAAAGCTTCAGCACCTAAGGCAGCAGAAATTTCAGAATAACATAAACGCAAAAAGCCGGAACAGATTATTGTTCCGGCTTTTTGTATGATAGATCTTTAGGTTCTATTTAACTGCACCAGGTGTAGTATAAGCTAAAGTCTGAGCGTCAACCTCAGCCCAACCCGAAGCCCAGTTTTCTGAACCGAAAGCACCTTTGTAAGCTACCGGTGTAAAGAATGAACCTGATACTTTCGCATTTGTGAAAGCTGCGCCAGTAGCTGCAGGCGAACCACTCAATAAAGTGAAATTAGCCGTTCCTAAAGTTGCACCAGAACCGAAATCGCTGAAGTATAAGTAAGGATTAGTGTATAATGCTGAAGCAAAAGAACCTTGAGCAAATGTATTCTCTAAACGTAATTTAGCTTCTATCGCCGCAGCTGCAGCCGCGTTGCTCACAGAAACCTCTGTAGTTTTTGTACCGTAAATTAAGTTGTTTGCGATAACCATACCGCCACTTGTAAAGTTTGCTGAAGTAGAATTAGCAGTTACAACCTTAGTATCATCGATGTATAAACCGATTGGGAAACCAGCAATTACAGAGTTTAAAATACTTATCGAAGAGTTACGGCGGATCTGAGCACCATGGTAAAAGTTTGCGTTGAAAGAACCGCCACTAGCTTTAATCGGACCTAGAACAGTTACGTTGGAGAAAACTGCAGCTGTTTTTGGTGTTTGATCAGTTCCTGTTGCATTGTTATCAGATTCAAAACCATTCGACTGAGACTGATCGGCAACTGTAGAAACGCGTTGTGCCAAAGCAAACTGAACATTACCTGAGTAACCAAAATCTGTATCGAAATCATCATCCCAGGTACCAATAGCCAATAAATGTTTTGCATTTACTGTACCGCCAAACCATTCGAAAGCATCATCGCCAGAACGATAAACCTGAATGTAATCAAGTGTTGTACCATTACCAACACCGCCCATTGTTAAACCATTAATTTCATTATCAACCGAATAAGCAATACCTGCATATTCGATACGAACATATTTCATTGTACCAGAATTGTCGGCTGCATCAGTACCACCATAATAAATGTAAAGTTTTTCGTCTTTACCGGTTGGCTGAACTAAACCACCTTCAATTTTAACATCTGTACCTTGATTTACTGGTGCTTTACCTAATAAAATAACACCACCCCAATCACCCTGACTACGAGCGCCTGATGCTAAAGCCGAGGTGAAAACAATTGGTTTATCAACCGTACCGGTAGCATTGATTTTAGAACCACGTGTTACAATTAATGTACCTTTTGTAGCCTTATCCCCTTTGATAATTGTGCCAGGCTCAATGGTTAATGTTGCGCCGTTGCTAACAAAAACAAATCCTTTAAGTAAATAAATTTTGCTTGCAGACCACGTAGTATTTGCTGAAATCTCTCCGGTTACTTCAACAACATTCGTTGCTGTACCGCCAGGTGTCTCTGTAGAAGGTCCTTCTACAATTACATTCTTCTTACAAGAAGTCGAAAATAAAACTACTGATAAGGCAAGTAGTATAAATTGGTTTTTCATTTTTTTTGCTTTAATATTTTTTTTACAAATAGAGATTTTTAACTTTTCTTCAGGATTAATATCCTGTTACCATATTGTTAATGATTAGAATGTATAGTTGAATGATAATGAAATATTGGTTCCTGACCTGTACGATGAGAAGGTTTCGTCTCCACCATTACCTACACTGCCATTATATTTTTTATCGCCATTGTAATCGAAGTAAATGATACTCCTCTGATTAAGAATATCACCAGCGTTTAACTTAAATTCACCTTTTGATTTAAGCACTTTGTAGCTAACCTGAAGGTCGATTACATCTCTTGGGTTTTCCCATGTACTCGGAAAGTTGATACCACTTGCCTGAACAATTCTTCTGCCGATTTTATTGTAAAGAATATTTAAATTAAGCTTATTGTCCAAAGCGCTATGTTGCAAACCTGCATTGATTACGTACGGAGACTGACCAACCATTGGGCGGGTTTTATCAATATAGTTCTGATCGGTAGGGTTGGTAACTTTCGATTTGATTAACGATAAGTTAACATAGGCCGTTGTATTTTTAAAGAAGTTACTACCAGCGATGAAATTTAAATTTTTTCTTCCTTCAAATTCTAAACCATAAGTATATGCCTTTGGTGTATTGAAGAACGATACATCAGGTGTTGACAAAACATCATAACGATAAGATTCAATTGCATTTGTAAAGTGCTTATAGAAAGCAGAAACCGAAAACAACTGACCAGCCTCAGGATAAATTTCATACCTGATGTCGGCGTTATCAATTAATGAACGTTTCAAATTTGGGTTACCAGTAATGTTACCTAATAATTCATAGTCATAATATGATGAAAGCGATAACTCTCTAAACTCGGGTCTTGCCAGTGTGCGGTAGTAAGATGCACGTAAGTTTGCTTTTTTAGTTAAGCTGTAAGTCAAGTTAACTGATGGCAAAACATCAACTTGTGAATCATCAACATAAGTCTTACTAATGCTCATTACTTTTACATTGTAGCTCTCTACTCTTGCACCATAAACCGCCCTGAAGCTTTCACCAAACTTTTGATCTAGCATTACGTAGCCATAATTAGTAAATGAATTTGCTTTATAGCTATCCAGTTCACCACCAACTTCTGCTAGTCTATACACACCTGATTCGAATAAGGATTGAGAAAATATCTGATTAACCGGCAGGCTTCTGATTTGCGTTTGCAAATCGGGATTGTTTGTTATTAATTCAGCACCAATAAAACGGGCAGTAAAATTTCTATCGCGATACTGAGAACCTAAGCCAACTTTAAAAGTAGTCGACGCATCAAACAATTTAAACGGCGTGCTGTAGTTTACATCGCCAGCATAAATATCTTCATTTAAATCTGAGAATAACCTTGTGTTATCCTTACCTAACGAAGTAATGTTTGCCTGGTACAACACACTTGGGTCGTTCTGGGCGGCCAAAGGTTTAGTATAGTTAATCTTTAATTGATTTGGCTGGTTGTTACCAATATTACTGTAAGATGCAGTCCATTTCAATTTGTTATTACCTTCGCCAATCTGGTGGTCACCTTCTAAAGTTGTTTTAAAAAGTGATTTCTGCATAATATCGTAAGCATAAAAACGGTTTAAAGCGTTACCATCTTTTATACCTGTCCTTTCTGCATAAGTATCATCATAATTCCTGTTGTAAATATTTTTGAAACTGATTTTATTTTTTCCGAATGAGTAGGCAAAGTTTGCTAAACCACCCAGATTGGTTGAAAATTTATACTGATTATCAGTATAATTGTAAACGTAAAAATTACGTTCAACATCCTGATTTATCGTTTGAGCATTTCTATAAGTTGCAGAAATTAAGGCACCAAATGTATTTCCACTCTCAAAATGCTTAACTCTACCTAAACTCAACTGATAATTTTGTGTGGGCAATGCAGATCTGTTTTTTACTGTTAAATCATTTGGCAATGATTTCAATGCTGCAATATTTTTAGAGCTTGTAAGTGTTCCTTTAGCTACCTGTTCGCTGCTTGGAAAATTTTCGGCTAGTTGTTTAGAGCCATCTTCAAATCCCAAATAATTCTGAACATTTTTCTTTGTGGCCAAGAAATCCTTAAAAGTAGATTGACTATTGTAACCGTAACCTACACCCAATGAAAGAAAGTTTTGGTCTGGAATATCTTTTGTTACGATTTGAACGGCACCACCGGCAAAATCTGCTGGAAGATCAGGTGTGGCCGTTTTGCTAATGGTAATTTTATCAACCAGGTTAGATGGAACAATATCGAAAGAAAATGCTTTTTTATTTGCTTCAGTGCTTGGAAGGGTCGAATTATCCAAAGTGGCTGTATTATAACGGTCGCTTAAACCACGAACAATAACGAATTTATTATCCTGAATCGTGGCCCCGCTAACACGTTTCAAAACATCGGAAGTATTTCTATCCGGCGATTTTTTAATTTGTTCACTTGAGATACCATCAGAAATCAGCGTACTATTTTTTTGCTGTGCATATAAAGTATTGATAGATTCTTGCTTAAAGCTGGCTTTAACCACAACTTCGCCAAGATTTTGTCCACTTGCTTCGCTCAGGGTTACACTTAGATTGGTTACAGCCGGAGATTTAACTTCGATATCTGAAACTTCTTTAGTTTGATAACCTACATAAGAAAATTCTAGTGTGTATTTGCCATTCGCCATGGCCTGTAAGGTGTATTTTCCATCAACATCTGTTGAAACACCTTTAGTTGTACCTTTAATTTTAACGGTTACGCCAATTAAAGTTTCACCTGTTTTAGTGTCTGATACAACGCCTGAAATTTTACCGGTTTGAGCATAAGCGGCTATGCTTAGAAATAAAACCAGCATTGTTAATGCTGCGCTTTTAAAAAGTTTGAGTGAGTTCAATTTGCCTGTATTTAATTTTAGGCAAAGCTATTACCACAATGTTAGCTATATGTTAGATGTTAATTAAGCTTTGTTTAGCTAAAGGTTAATTTAATGTTAATGGCTTTCAGTTTAGTATTTAATACCTACTTTCTTGCAAATGAAGTGCAATAACCATATCGGCCCAATTAACAGGAATTTAACATCATCCAGAAAAGATGGTTTTTTACCTTCGATTTTATGCCCAATAAATTGACCAATCCAGGAAATAACAAAGATGATTAAACAAACCAACCAAACAGAAGGACCACCCGTTTTTTCCAGTTGCTCTAATGATACGATTCCCCAACTCATAAGAAATACAAGAATTAACATCATATAAGAGAGCACAGGCGACAATCGGTAATAGTAGTAAATTGAAAAGGCAATTAAAAAGGATGCCCAGTTAACAAATCCGTTATACTTGCCTAGAAACCCCAAATGAGGAAATGGAATTGACCAGACCAATCCAAGCAAGCTGAATATAATAAGCGGCACACAAATCCAATGTATAATTTCATTGGTGTGGTTGTTGTGGCTTTCCTGGTATTTATCAAAATAAACATCTACCGGGCGCTTTAATTCAGTTTTTTTAGTTTGCTTGCTCATTATGTAAAAATAAAAAAAGCGATGGAATATCCATCGCTTTTAATTCTGTTTATTATTATCAGTACGCTATTTTGCGAAAGCCACCGAACGGGTTTCTCTGATAACCGTAACTTTAATCTGACCCGGATAAGTCATTTCCGTTTGAATACGGGTAGAAATATCAGCCGCTAATAATTCAGCTTGCGCATCAGTAATTCTTTCGCTTTCTACAATAACACGAAGTTCTCTTCCCGCCTGTATGGCAAAAGTTTTCTCAACCCCCGGATAAGAAAGAGCAAGTTCCTCCAAATCCTTTAAACGTTTAATGTAACTTTCTACAACTTCTCTACGGGCACCCGGACGAGCACCAGAAATTGCATCACAAGCCTGAACAATTGGCGAAATCATCGAAGTCATCTCGATTTCATCGTGGTGAGCACCAATGGCATTACATATTTCAGGGTGTTCTTTATATTTTTCTGCAAGCTGCATACCTAAAATTGCGTGTGGCAATTCAGGGTTATCATCAGGTACTTTACCAATATCATGAAGTAAACCAGCACGTTTAGCCATCTTCGCATTTAGGCCTAATTCTGCTGCCATAGTGGCACAAAAGTTAGCAACCTCACGCGAGTGATGAAGAAGGTTTTGTCCGTAAGAAGAGCGGTAACGCATACGGCCAACCATACGAATTAGCTCAGGGTGTAATCCATGTATGCCTAAATCGATAACGGTACGTTCACCAATCTCAACGATTTCATCTTCAATCTGCTTTTTGGTTTTAGCAACAATTTCTTCAATTCGGGCCGGGTGAATACGACCGTCAGTTACCAAACGGTGTAAGGCCAAACGGGCAATTTCACGTCTTACCGGGTCAAAACCCGATAATATAATCGCTTCAGGGGTATCATCAACAATAATCTCAATACCTGTTGCTGCTTCTAAAGCACGGATATTTCGTCCTTCCCGGCCAATAACGCGGCCCTTAATTTCGTCACTTTCAATGTGGAAGATAGAAACAGAATTTTCAATAGCTGCCTCAGTTGCTGTACGCTGGATGGTTTGAATAACAACTTTTTTAGCCTCTTTACTTGCGGTTAGCTTTGCTTCATCAACAATGTCTTTTACCTGCATCATTGCCTGTGTACGGGCTTCCTGCTTAAGGTTTTCTACCAGTTGAGCTTTGGCTTCTTCGGCAGAAAGGCCTGCAATTGTTTCAAGCTGTTTAAGGTGCTGGTGCTTTAAAACTTCAACCTCTTCTTGCTTTTTAACAGCAAGATCAGTTTGCTTTTCTAAATGAACTTTTTGTTTATCAAGTTCCGCTTCCTTTTTATTGAAGTTTTCCATACGCTGATTAACAGATTGTTCTTTCTGTTTCATCGTATTTTCGCGTTGGTTTATGGTGTTGTTTTTGGCATTTACTTCTTGCTCATGCTCCGCCTTAAGTTGCAAAAACTTTTCTTTTGCTTCTAAAAGTTTGTTCTTTTTTAAAATTTCAGCATTATTCTCTGCATCTTTTAAAATTTTTTTAACCTTGTTTTGTGCTGCAACTTCCTGCTGTTTAAGCAAGTTGCGCAGCAGGAACCTGCCTACTGCTATACCGATACCTAAGCCCGCTATAAGGGCAAATATGTATCCTAGAATTTCCGTTATCTCCATTTTGTTTTTTAAGTAAAAAAAAACCGCAACTAATTTTTTTAAAGTCTCATCATTTTAAACCTCAACTAAGCATAATTGGGATTTAAGCCATTTTCAGGTGCCATAGCAGATGAAATACGCCCTCTTAACCCCATAGATATTGAAGTGTTAAGTTTTATAAATTTGAAACTCAAAAAACTAGCCACGGCTATGTTTTTATGCTAATAATATTAAGTTGTCACCTTGGAAACCTTGTTCCTGCATATTTTTTACCAGATGCCGGCCCATGCCCAGATGACGAAACCTTAAAAAGAACGAACCTTATTTTGAAAAGAAATTACCTAGTAAAACATCTAATTCTTCAACTTTATCAGCAACTGCAGTATCCTGGCTTTGTACTTTATTTTCCGTTCTTAATACTGCCGTTGCATAATGCAACACTGCCATAGAAAGAAGATCCTGCTTATCTCTGACCGCATAATTATCCTGATAATCTTTTATGCGCTCATTAATCATTTTTGCTGCCCGTCTCACAATTTCTTCCTCTTCCATATTAACCTTTAAAGGGTAAATACGGTCGGAAATAGTTATCTTAATAGAGATTTCTCCCATTGTTAGCTTAGTTTCTGATTTTGTCTCATTACTTATTTTTTAAGCAATGCGATACTTTTATCAATCTCCCGCACAAAATCGTTAATTTTTTGTTTAATATCAAGCGACTTCTCGCTTGCACCTTCAATACTTTTGGCAAGTTTGGTAACCCTCAGTTTTTCTTCGAGCTCGCCGTGTTTGCCTTTAAAAGTATCAAGCGCAACTTTTAACGATTGATTTTCAAGCTTTAATAAATCATTTTCTTCCTGCAAAGCATTACACAACTCGATTACCCGCGTTGTATTTTGTATTACCTTATCTAATTGATCTGCAACAGAAGCCATGAATTTATTTCTAAAAATACGAATTTAAATTTTATTTCCTAATTTCTGCACCCGCTTGTTGCGTAAAATTGGCGATTAGTTTTTGTATGGTATTTTCAATCTGCTTATCAGTAAGTGTTTGCTCTTCATCCTGGAGAATGAAATTCAGCGCATAAGATTTTTTACCCTCAGGCAACTTGTCTCCTTCATAAACATCAAAAACACCAACCTCTTTAATCAGTTTTTTATCGGTTTTAAAAGCAATCCCTTTTAATAAATCGAAGGTAACCGCTTTATCAACCAACATCGATAAATCTCTTCTTACTTGTGGGTATTTTGAAACCTCTTTATTCACAATCTTATTTTTCTTTACGATATCAAGCAATCCTGCCCAATCAAAATCGGCATAGAAAACTTCAGCATTTACATCGGCTTGTTTTCTATCTGCTTTTGTGGCCGCACCAAAACTTACCAAAGTTTTATCTCCGCGGAAGTATTTGATTCCGTAAGCAAAATTCTCATCCTGCAAAGCATCCGATTGAAAACCTGAAATACCTAAACGGGAAATAACAGCATCAACGGCAGCCTTAAGATTATAAAATGAAGCCGATTTTGTGCTTTGATTCCATTGTTCACTTTGTTTAGCACCTGAAATTAACAGTAATAACCTCGGGCGTTCGACATATTTCTCATTAATTAAGTGGTAAGTTTTACCATATTCATAAAACTTAACATCGGCATTTTTACGGTTCTGATTATAAGCAACACTTTCCAGCGCCGGCATTAATAAACTTTGGCGCATAACATTTAAATCGCTACTTAAAGGATTTAAAATAAATACAGCCTCATCTAAATTTTTAGAGTAGGCAGATTTTGTTAACGAATTACACCAGATTTCGGCAAAGCCGTTTGCCGTAAGCATATCGGCAATAACATTCTGGGTATTTTCCTTATCAGGTCTTGAGCTGTTTGAAAGGGATGCGTTTATTTTCGTTGGAATTGAGATATTATTATAGCCATAAATACGTAAAACCTCTTCAGTAACATCACACTCACGGGTAACATCCACTTTGAAAGAAGGCACCCGCAGGGCTAAAGTATCATCTGAGGTATTGGTGGCCGAAATACCTAAAGCGGTAATGATGTGTTTAATCTCTGCCGATGGAATGTTGGAACCAATTAACTTATTAATATTGGTGAAGCTTACTTCAAACTCGAAAGGCTTAATGTGACTTGGATAAATATCAGAAACTGATGATGAAATTTCCCCACCGGCAAGTTCCTTAATTAAAATTGCAGCGTATTTTAATGCGGTAACCGTGATTTCAGGGTCGGTACCACGTTCAAAACGGAAAGATGCATCGGTTTTTAAACCGTGTCTTTTAGCTGTTTTACGAACAGAAACAGCATTAAAGTAAGCACTTTCCAAAAACACATTTTTAGTGTTTGTATCAACACCCGAAGTTTTACCTCCGAATACACCTGCAATACACATTGGCGCTTCGGTGTTGCAAATCATTAAATCATCAGCACTTAATTTGCGTTCCACATCATCTAGTGTTATAAATGGTGTGCCTTCGGCAACCTTTTTTACCAAAACTTTTCCACCGGCAATTTTATCCGCATCGAAAGCATGTAAAGGCTGCCCTAAACCATGTAAAACATAGTTGGTAACATCTACAACATTATTAATCGGACGTAAGCCGATAACTTTTAATTTATCTTTTAACCAGTCTGGCGAATCAGTTACGGTAACGCCAGAAATGGTAACGCTGCTGTAACGCGGGCAGGCTTCTAAATCCTCCACTTCAACTGGAATGATTAAATTTTCATTATCAACTTTAAATGAAGATAAATCGGGCATTTCATATTCAGTTCTGAAATAAGCAGCCAGGTCTCTTGCAACGCCTAAATGTGAAGCTGCATCAGCCCTGTTAGGTGTTAAACCGATTTCAAAAACGTGGTCGTCATTTAACTGAAAATGTTCTTTAGCAAGTATACCGATTTCAGTATGCGCAGGCAAAATCATAATTCCATCGTGAGATTTACCTAAACCAATTTCATCTTCAGCACAAATCATCCCTTGCGATACTTCGCCCCTTATCTTCGATTCCTTGATTTTAAAAGGCTCACCTTCCAAAGGGTAAACCGTTGTACCAACCGTAGCAACGACTACTTTTTGTCCGGCAGCTACATTTGGCGCACCGCAAACAATCTGCAGATTTTCTTTACCGCCAACATTTACAGTGGTTACACGCAAACGATCGGCGTTAGGATGCTGAACGCAAGTTAAAACCTCACCAATAACTAAACCCTCAAGTCCGCCAGCAACAGGCTGCACTTTATCAATGCTTTCTACTTCCAAACCTACATTGGTTAGGATTAAAGAAAGTTCCTGAGGGGTTTTATCTATCTGAACGAATTGTTTTAACCAGTTATATGATATTTTCATTGAGTTAACATTGTTTTATTTGCAATGATGCTATGGTCATTTTCTCATTCGAAATGAATGGGTAAATCACCAAGGTTTCATTTTTATTGAGATTTGAGATTCCAGAAAGGATATTTGAGGAGTACATTACCTTAAATAGCTGTTCAGGAATTATAAAGCGCAAAGATATTATTTAAAGCGCAAAGCAGAAAGCCAAACGCACAATCTTGACAGAATAAATTGATTAGTGGTTGATACTTAGGTTTGACAAGATGACTGCACAGGCACCGGCACCGATTACCAGCATAATTACCGAAGCAATGATTAAGCGTAAGGCGGGTTTGAGGGGTTGGTTTTTCGTCGATTTTACGATGAGCTGAATGATGCCGACCAAAAAAAGCAGCACAACAATAACCCAGTAAATGATAAAGCCTTCCATTTTATTAACTGTTTGCTAAAATAACAGCACAGGCACCAAAACCGATAACCACCATTATTACTGAGGCGATGAGGAGCCTTAGGCCTGGCTTTATAGGTGTGTTGTTTGAAGCCGCAACAATCATCATAATAATGCCGACCACAAATAAAACTACTGCCGCAAGCCCATAAAGTATCAGAAAAAAGAACAGCATACTATCTCATATTTAATTCAGCCCTGATGGCATCGATTTTATTATCGCGGTAAAAGATATTCATCGTTTCAAATGGAACCATTTTATATTTCTCACTTACAATGTGCACACATGATTTCTTCACTGCCCGAACATCAAAGTCAAGCGGATCCATGAAATTCATTATAATAATACGAAAAAGATTGTCATAACTCAAGTTATCAGATTTCACCCGGGGCAAACAGCACATCAGCTCACCAAAGGTATCTTCAGCGCAATCTACCGAAACGCCGGTGCTAAACAGGTTAAGCATGTGTTCTTTTAACTTCTCATCATGCTCAAAAACAATTGTGTTTTTGGAGTTATTAAGTAAATCCTCCGGATTGATGAGGTGCGTCATCGGAATTACTTCATCGCCTATTTTTAAAGCATAAGCCATGCAAAGTGCATCAGGATTGCAGGGAACCGGAATTAAATCCTGTGGCGTAAAAGTTGGGTACTGCTCATAAATTTTCCTGCGAACCTCCGTGAGTGTAATCCGGCCGGCCTGGTCGTTATAATCATCATTTCTGCCGGCAACCTGAGTGGGCTGAAAAGTAACGCCACGAACACATTTTTGTTTCGTAGCATAATCAATTATATCGCCGATTTCACCATCATTCAATCCCTTTTGCAAAGTTACCACCAGCGTTGTTGAAACATTAAACTGGTTTAGGTTGGCAATTGCTTTCCGGCGGACTTCTGTTAAATCCTCTCCTCTTAAACGTGTAAGCACGTCGGCATTAAAACTATCAAACTGTAAATAAATTTCGAAATCGGGCATGTAAGACGCCAGCTTTTCTACGAAGTTAATATCTTTTGCAATCCTTATCCCGTTGGTATTGACCATTAAATGCTTAATGGGCTTGGTTTTAGCTAAATCAAGAATGGCAAAAAAATCAGGATGTACAGTTGGCTCACCGCCAGAAAGCTGAACAACATCGGGTTCGCCTTCATTCGCAACGACCACATCCATCATGCGTTCAAGCTCTTCGAGCGTTCTGTGCCTTCCATAATTTGGTGAAGACATGGCGTAGCATGTTGGGCAGGCAAGGTTACACCTGTCGGTTACCTCAATAACTGTTAAACACGAGTGTTGCTCATGGTCGGTACATAAGCCGCAATCGTATGGACAGCCATAATGCACTTTGGTATTAAACTTAAGTGGCATTTCCGATTGCTTATTGTAATTTCTTATTTGCTTGTAATACTCCACATCATCTGCAATCATCACCTTACTAGCTCCGTGTACCTTACAGTTCTTAAGCATAAAAACCTTTGCATCCTGAAAAACAATTTTTGCATCACAAAGCATTAGGCACTCCGGGCAAAGGCTCTTGGTGTAATCGTAATAAATATAATCTCGTGTATTTGCCATATCTTAAGCTTTTTCGGTAAAGGCAGATTTAAATATTCTTGTGATGAATTTATAATAATAAAGAAAAATAAACAATGCCGACCAATGAATGCTGCTTAAATTTAAGAATAATGACTCATATGGCTTTAGAAATTCGATGAGAAAGCGAAAAAGAAAATACAGAACCATTAAAAGTTTAAACCGGTCGCCATTTAACATCGCTGCGTTTTTAAGCACCCTGAAAAGCACAAATAATGTGATTAGAAACAACATTTCATAAAGCATGATTGGGTGTCTTTTAATGCCATCACCTAAATCCATCCCTGCAAAGAAAGTTGTTGGCAGGCCATAAGTTGGTTCATCAATCCCCATAGAAAAACACCCGATGCGGCCGATAAACAGGGCAATTAGAATTGGGGTAACATATAAATCGCCCGAAGCAATGTTAACGCCGATAATTTTTTTTATCAGTTCAACACCAAAAAGGCCTCCAAGCAAGCCTCCAACAATGGTTTTGCTTTGGTAAAGTGTAAAAAAAGTGATGTGATTTAGTTGGCCCGGCGTTTCAAGAATGGCGACAACCCTCGACCCGATTAAGGCGCCAAGCATTGCCCCAAGCATTATCCACAGGCGATTTTCATCCGAAATCGGATCAGCTGTGCCTTTTTTAAGGTAATAATAAACCCTAATACCAACTATAAAAGCTAAGGTTTCAAAGATATAGTGGTAATGGTAAAATTCACCAAAAAATTGAAACTTAAAAGGAAATAGATGGTTCGCGTTCAATAATTATTTAAAGAAAAGCCTTACAAAAACAGGCAAATGGTCTGAAAAATATCTTTTGTCTTTACTATCGCTAAGTACAGCAAACTTTTGAACTTTAAAGCCATTATTTACAAAAATATAATCGATGCGATTTTTTAATTCACTATTGAAATCAAAAGCATTAAATGTACCCGACGGGCCATAAGGGGCTTCAGCCGAAATTTCCTTAGCATCCTGAAGGAAAGATTTTATGGTTGCAATAGCCTCGGTTTCCGGCGTCACATTTAAATCGCCGGTATAAACTACCGGTAATTTTGGTGCAATTTCCTGTATTTTTTGTTTAATTAACTTTGCGGATTCTATTCTTGCTTTAACGCCAACATGATCATAATGGGTGTTAAAAACAATAAATTCCTGTTTGTTAACCTTATCATATAGCTTAACCCAGCTGCAAATGCGGGGCAAAACTGCATCCCAGCCTTTCGATGGTACGTTTGGTGTTTCAGACAACCAGAAAGTGCCACCATCTTTTTTGTTAAACCTGGTTTTATCAAAATAGATAGCTGAAAATTCGCCTTTGCGTTTGCCATCATCACGGCCAACACCAACAAAATCAAAATTCGTATTTTCACTCAATGCGTCGAACTGGTCTGCCAGGGCTTCCTGCACGCAAAGAATATCAGCATCATGAAATTTGACCAATGCCTTAACATTGTCTTTTCGGTTGGGCCAGGCATTAATTCCATCGCCAGGATTATTGTAACGAACATTGTAAGTAATGATGTTAAGCGGGGTTTGTTTTTTTTGTGCAAAAACTGCAAGGCCAAAACATAAACTAAAGGCAAAAGTTATAAAGGTTTTCATGGCGGCAAATTACAAAATTGTTCTTTTGCTAAATTGATTTAGTGTTAAGTTAAAATTGTTTTATGGTTAAAATTAAGCTGACCAATACCAGTCAACTAGCAGACTGGTAAAGGATTTTTCTTTAGCAGAAACTAGACAAGACTACTGGCTCGTTTTATGTTTTAAAGTTCTTATCTACCCCTAAGAGCTGCGTTTATTTGCTGTTTTCTCATGATGTTTATAAAAACAGATAAGGGATTTTTTCGATTGTTTGCCAACCATGCAAACAATTTATTGACATATCTGTATTGTAAACGTGTAAGTTATGATTCCGTTGCAAACCATCGGTCTAAGCGTTAGACGCTGCTAAATATCACAATAAAACTTAAAATTTTTTCCAAAAAAACCTGCCCTCGTTCGGCCTTAAAATGGGAATAGAAATTAACAAGAATGGGCATGAGCCTAAAACACCAGGTCGATTAGCCAACTGGTTCATTGGGCTTTACGATGTTTTTGGGTTTATCGCAAGATTTTTCAGGGAAGGATTTCTTCCCCCCTATGAGTTTAAGGAACTCATGCGGCAATGTTACGAGATCGGTTACCGATCGGCCCTGTTGATTTCGACCACAGGCTTCATAACCGGCCTGGTGTTCACCAAGCAGTCCAGGCCATCTCTATCGGAGTTCGGTGCCACCTCCTGGCTGCCCTCACTGGTCGGCATTGCTTTACTTCGTACCCTTGCCCCATTATTAACCGGTCTGATTGCCGCAGGTAAGGTTGGCTCGAGTATTGGGGCTGAACTCGGATCGATGAAAGTGAGTGAACAAATCGATGCCATGGAAGTGAGTGCAACCAATCCTTTCAAATTTCTGGTCGTAACCAGGGTGCTTGCTGCAACAATTACAATGCCTATCCTGACTTTTTATACCGCAATGGTTGGTATGCTGGGTGCTCTTTTGAATGTTTCAGTGAATGAAGGGACAAGTGCGACAACTTTTTTTCAAAGCGCACTGGAAAGCATAACGTTTTTAGACATCATTGCTTCAACGATAAAAGCAATTCTCTTTGGTTTCACCATCGCAATTGTGGGCTGCTACCAGGGATACAATTCATCGAAAGGAACAGAAGGTGTTGGCAAGGCGGCCAATTCTGCAGTTGTTACGGCAATGTTTCTGATTTTCATAGAAGAAGTCGTATGTGTGCAAATCTTTAGTTTATTTAATTCATAACGCAACTATGGTATCGAAAAAGGCAACCGATTTGCAAAGCGATAAAGTCATTGAGATTTCCGGGCTTGATAAAGCCTTTGGCAGTTACAAGGTGCTGGAAAATGCGTCACTGAATCTACATAAAGGGGAAAATCTTGTCGTATTAGGTAAAAGTGGTACAGGCAAATCTGTATTGATCAAAATAATTGTTGGCTTACTTCGTCCCGATAATGGAAAAGTAATTGTTCTTGGCGAAGATGTTGATGAAATTACCTACAAAGAACTCCTTGACCTGCGTCTGAGAATTGGATTTTCTTTCCAGAACAGTGCGCTTTACGACAGCATGACGGTAAGGGAAAATCTTGAATTTCCCTTAGTACGCAACAGGAGGGATATGAAAAAAGCAGACGTTGATGCCTTAATTGAAGAGATGCTTGACGCAGTGGGCTTATCTCAAACCATCAACCAGATGCCCTCCGAACTATCCGGTGGTCAGCGCAAGCGAATCGGCATTGCAAGAACATTAATTCTTAAACCAGAAATCATGCTATATGATGAACCTACCGCCGGGCTTGATCCCATTACCTCTAAAGAAATCAACAAACTGATCAATGATGTCCAACAACGTTACCATACCAGCGCAATCATCATCACCCACGACTTAACATGTGCAAAAGAGGTGGGAAACCGGGTAGCGATGTTAAATGACCGTCGTTTCGAGCGCCAGGGCTCTTTTGATGAGATTTTTAACAGCGGAGATGAGCAGGCGCAACCATTTTTTGATTACAATTTTATCCAATAAATATGAACGACAACAAAAAGAAAGTGACAGTAGGCATTTTTATTGCCATAGGGATACTGATATTTGTAGTGGCTGTATTCACCTTGGGAAGCCAGAAAAAAACTTTCGTCAAAAGTTTTACGCTCAGCGTGGTATTCAATGATATCCAGGGCTTAAAAAAGGGTAATAATGTGTGGTTTTCCGGCGTAAAAATCGGAACAATAAAAAAAATAGATTTTTACGGAACCTCACAGGTAAAGGTCGTGCTCAGTATCGAGGAGGATGTCCACAAATACATTCATAAGGACGCTGGCGCAAGCATCAGTGCTGACGGGCTGATTGGGAATAAAATTGTAGTTTTAACTGGTGGTACCCCAAAATTCCCATTTGTTGAAGATGGCGACATGCTCAAGGTAAACACTTCGCTTTCCACGGATGACATTATGAAAACCCTTCAGGTCAATAACAAAAACCTTGTGGATGTGACGGGGGATTTCAAAATCCTTTCCCGTAACTTAATCGATGGGAAAGGCGCTGCGGGTGCACTTTTAAGTGACGAGCAGTTGGCGAAGGATTTTAAATCAATGGTTGCTAACCTTAATCGGACTTCCATTGAAACCTCTAAATCGGCAATGGAACTCAGCACCTTCAGCAAAACAGTGAACACTAAAAATGGACTGATGCATAAAGTTCTTACCGATACGGCTGTCTTTGCTGCATTGGAGCGATCGGTTCAAAGCCTGCAAAAAACCACCGCAAGCGCAAGCGCGATGACTGCAAACCTGGAGGCGGCCTCTGCAAAGCTTAAAACGTCCGACAATACTGCGGGACTGTTGCTAAATGATCAGGCTACTGCACAGCAGGTCAGGCAAATTATGCTAAACCTCCAGAAAGGAAGCAAAAAACTTGACGAAGACTTAGAGGCCTTGCAAAGTAATTTCTTACTACGTGGCTTTTTTAAAAAAAGAGCTAAGGATTCACTGAAAAATAAGAATGATTAATTTGTTCTAAGCGCCTTCCATCTAAGATTAGCATGGAGGGGCTTAAAAATACTACCTGTCGGATTTTCCGGGCGGCCAAAGCTTAGAAACGGACTAACATATTTTACCTATCGGAATTTGCATGAAAAAAGCTTATCATCCGGAATCGCTTTACCTGTCGCGGTGTCGATTGACTCAACAGACTTCCCTTGACGCTTTTTGCTTCTTTACATTAATTTCCGCATCTTGAGGGTATGAAATACAAAATTCTGGTTTAGAAAATAGCTTAGCATTATTTTAAATGAACTGTTTATGAATGGCTTTATTTGCACAGGCTTGTAGCTGAATCGATGAGCAGAAAATTTCGGATAAAAAAAAACGGCACTAACTTAGTCAGTACCGTTTATATATCGTGAAAGGGTAGCTTATTTTAAACCGTTAACGAATTTCGTTAATTTTGATTTGTTGTTAGCTGCTTTGTTTTTGTGGATAACATTTTTCTTTGCCAATCTATCCAGCATTGAAATTACTTTAGGCAATAAATCTGAAGCAGTTTTTTTATCTTCTGCTGCACGTAATCTTTTAATAAAAGTACGGGTAGTTTTTGCCTGATATCTGTTACGTAAACGTTTTGTAGCGTTTGCTCTAATTCTTTTTAATGAAGATTTATGATTTGCCATTTTAATTTAGCCTTTATTTTTTCTTAATCGTTTCCTATAATTCGGGTTGCAAATATAGGATTAATGTTTTTAAAATACAAAACACTTTTAATTTTTTTATAGATTTTTTTTTCACTCTTATTTGCGTCTCAAAAATACAACAATTTTTAACGAAGACGGTGTCCCGCAGTGTAATAAAAATGGCTGGAATATGAAATTGCTGCATTGAAAATGTTATTTTTGGACAAAACGAATTTTGAGTGAAAAAACGAATAGCCATCTTTGCTTCGGGTTCGGGCTCTAATGCCCAAAAACTAATGGAGCACTTTAAACGAAGTACCGATATAGAAATTGCTCTGGTATTAACCAATAATGCAGATGCATACGTATTACAAAGGGCAGACAATTTCGAGATCCCAAGTCATATTTTCGATAAGCACGAATTTTACAAGACTGATGAGGTTATTGACTTGCTCAAAAATCTTGAGATTGACTTTATTGTACTGGCAGGTTTTTTATGGTTGATCCCTAAAAATCTTATTGCTGCCTATCCAGGAAGAATTATCAATATCCACCCTGCTATTTTGCCAAAATTTGGCGGCAAAGGCATGTTCGGCGATAATGTTCATAATGCGGTAATGGCCGCAGGCGAGCCCGAAGGAGGTATAACCATTCATTATGTTGATGAAAATTACGACGAAGGCGAATACATTTACCAGGCAAAATATAAAATAGATAAAAATGACAACCTGGAAATGGTGAAGTTTAAAGGCCAGCAACTGGAACATTTACATTATCCTCGTATTGTAGAAAGCCTTGTTAAAAAAATCAAAAAATAAGTCCTGCAATAGCAATCCTGAAGTAAATAAACGATTATGCTAACCTAAGATAAACCCTAAATTTAAAGAAGAGAGAAGTTTCAGGTTTATCTCTTTGACCGATGATCTTTAAAAATAAATATACTTGATGTCGCATTAAGCAATCCTTCTAGCGGATTGTTATCAGTACTAGTCATAGCAAGGAAAATAATAACTTAACTGTTAACATTCTGCAAATACCCTCGCCAATACTTACATCCATAATTATGGTATGATTTAATGATCGTTAATTATCAAGTTCAGATGAGCGCACACCTTTTCCCGCACAAAACAAAAGAACACAAATTCGCGAAGATGCCCCTTGAAAAAGCAATACAGGAAGCGAGCAACTTTAGGTAATTAAAAAGAAGTGTCAGATGCTCACTCGGGATCAAACTAAATTTTTGCATCAGGATTGCTGCATACGCGAGCATGACGAATTGGGAACGGCCGCATACATGCCTAAGTCAAGCACTCAATCAAACAGATTGCCACAGCCTGCTAAAAACAAGCATTGCAATGACGACTTATGAGAATCTGGTTCTAAAAAATTCCCGGCGAAACTTGTGTAACGCGGTTTAATAAATGGGGTTTGCTGAATGCCACGGTAACGAAAAATGCCCCACATTGGCGGTATAAATGGCTGAGATGACAACCAGCTCATTGAATCGTTTTTTTACCTATTAACATAACAAAAAAACAATCCTGTTTTACTACCTTTGCGGCTCAAAATTTACAGTAGAATGAGTCAATCCATTAAAATCAAAAACGCTTTAATTTCAGTATATTATAAAGATGGTTTAGCACCACTGGTAAAATTGTTAGCCGCTCAAGGTGTGCAACTATTTTCTACAGGAGGTACCGAGCAGTTTATCAAAGATTTAAACTTGCCTGTTACGGCTGTTGAAGATTTAACGGGCTATCCTTCTATTTTAGGTGGAAGAGTTAAAACGCTTCACCCAAAAGTTTTTGGTGGCATTTTAAACCGAAGAGGTTTAGAAAGTGATAAGGAGCAAATTGCAGCATACGAAATCCCTGAAATTGATTTGGTTATTGTTGATCTATATCCTTTTGAAGAAACCCTGAAAGCAGGTGGAACACCAGAGGAAATTATTGAGAAAATCGATATCGGTGGTATTTCATTAATACGTGCAGCAGCCAAAAACTTTAACGATGTTGTAATAATTGCCTCTAAAAACGACTACCCTACTCTACAAGCTCAACTGGAAGAACAAAACGGCGAAACGACTTTAGCACAGCGTAAATCATTTGCAAAAATCGCTTTCCATACGTCTTCTCACTACGATACCGCAATTTTCAATTATTTTAATACCGAAGAACCTCTTGATGTGTTTAAGCAAAGTGTAACGGAAGCTAAAACCTTACGTTATGGCGAAAACCCGCATCAGGGTGGTGTATTTTATGGCGATTTAGATGCCATGTTTACCAAATTAAACGGTAAAGAACTTTCTTACAACAACTTAGTCGATGTTGATGCTGCAGTTGCATTGATTGATGAATTTGAAGACCCGACTTTCGCAATTTTAAAGCACACCAATGCTTGCGGTATCGCATCCCGCCCTACTGTTAAACAAGCCTGGTCAGATGCTTTGGCCTGCGACCCGGTTTCGGCTTTCGGTGGCGTTTTAATTACCAATGCCGAGGTTGATTTAGAAACGGCTCAGGAAATTAACAACCTGTTTTTTGAAGTATTAATTGCCCCTGCTTACCAACCTGAAGCAATAGAATTATTCAGCAAAAAGAAAAACCGTGTAATTCTGCAACGTAATCATGTCGAGTTAAGCAAAAAGCAATTTAAAACTTTATTAAACGGCGTTATTGAACAGGATAAAGATTTAATTATCGAAGGTCCGGAGCAAATGACAACTGTAACGGAAAAAGAACCTACACCGCAGGAATTAAAAGATTTGTACTTCGCCAATAAAATTGTAAAACATACAAAATCAAATACAATTGTGCTGGTTAAGGACGATGTGTTAATCGCAAGCGGCGTTGGCCAGACTTCGCGTGTTGACGCCTTAAGACAAGCAATTGAAAAAGCAGCCTCTTTCGGTTTCAGTGTTAAAGGAAGTTCAATGGCATCCGATGCATTTTTTCCTTTCCCTGATTGCGTTGAAATTGCTGCCGATGCAGGCATTACAGCCGTTTTACAGCCCGGAGGCTCAATTAAAGATGCTGATTCGGTAGCAAAAGCGAATGAAAAAGGCATTGCGATGGTTACAACCGGTGTTAGGCACTTCAAACACTAGTTTCAATTAAGCTGAAGGTTAATTCGTGGCACGAAAGCTTTTTATTCCGCTGCATTGACAAAGATTATTTTCAAATTATTTTAATTGCAACAAAATCAGTTAAATGAATGATGAAAATAAAACTTAAAACAATAAAAAAGCTATTTTTACATTAGGAATAGTATAGATTTAACAAATAAAGAAAAAAACCTTCTACATGGGATTATTTAACTGGTTTACGCAAGAAGTTGCCATTGATTTGGGAACAGCGAACACCCTGATTATACATAACGACAAAGTGGTTGTAGATGAACCATCAATCGTTGCATTTGACCGCACAACAAACAAAGTTATCGCTATTGGCCGCCAGGCGATGCAGATGGAGGGTAAAACCCACGATAATATCAAAACTGTTCGCCCACTTAAAGATGGTGTAATTGCCGATTTCAACGCTGCTGAAGCGATGATTAAAGGCATGATCCGCATGCTTAATGGTGGTAAAGGCTGGATGTTCCCGTCTTTGAGAATGGTTATTTGTATTCCATCTGGTATTACCGAGGTTGAAAAACGTGCCGTACGTGACTCTGCAGAAATTGCAGGGGCAAAAGAAGTTTACCTGATTCATGAGCCGATGGCTGCTGCTGTAGGTATTGGAATTGATGTGGAAGAACCAATGGGTAATATGATCATCGATATCGGCGGTGGTACAACAGAAATCGCGGTTATTGCTTTGTCTGGTATCGTTTGTGATCAATCTATCCGCGTAGCGGGAGACAATTTCGATTCGGACATCGTCAATTACATCCGCCGCCAACACAACATCATGATTGGCGACAGGACAGCTGAAAAAATTAAGATTGAAGTTGGGGCCGCTTTACCTGAATTACAGGATGCGCCCGCAGATTTCGCAGTTCAGGGACGTGATTTAATGACTGGTGTACCAAAACAGATTACCGTTTCTTACACAGAAATTGCGCATTGCCTGGATAAATCAATCTCGAAAATTGAAGAGGCTATTTTAAAAGCACTGGAAATTACTCCACCGGAGCTTTCTGCTGACATTTACCAAACGGGTATATATTTAACAGGTGGTGGTGCTTTGTTAAGAGGTTTGGACAAACGTGTTGCAGCCAAAACAAAATTACCTGTTCACGTTGCTGAAGATCCATTGCGTGCAGTTGTTCGCGGAACCGGTATTGCGCTTAAAAACATCGGAACCTATAAATTCTTAATGCAATAAATCTTGTTGTACCTTGTAAGTTATAAGTTTTAGGTCTTGTAACTTACAAGGTAAAACTTATAACCCATCACTAAATGCGTAACCTTTGGATTTTCATAAACAGATACAACGCATTTTTCTTATTTATTATATTTTTTATAATCGGTATCTATTTAACGGTTAAAAATAATTCCTATCAACGGAGCGTAACCTTAAATTCTACAAATGAAGTGGTCGGTACAGCTTATGAAAGGTTAAATGTTTTTAAAAGATATTTAAATTTAGGAAAAGTGAACGATAGTCTTGCGGCCGAAAATGCGAAGCTTAAAACAACGCTACTGGCCTTAACGACAGTCGATTCTGCCAGAGATGTCAAAGTAATCGATACCACAACCAATCAACAGTACACCTATCTTGCCGCTAAGGTGGTTAAAAATTCCATAACGCTGAGGAATAACGTTATGACCATTAATAAAGGAACCCTGGATGGGCTCGAGACAGGAATGGCGGTAATTTCACCTCAAAAAGGTGTTGTGGGCTTTATACGTGATGTTTCTCCACACCTGGCAACCATCCAATCCTTATTGCATAAAGACACCAAAATTAGTGTTAATATCAAAAAAAGCAATGCATTAGGTTCCCTTGTTTGGGGCGACAATAACTTTGATATCCGCAAGGCATTTATCAAGGAAGTTCCAAACCACATTAAAATGAATGTAGGTGATACTGTGGTAACTTCAGGTTTTGGGAAATTTCCGGCAGGGATACCGGTAGGAAAACTTAGCAAAACCAACATCGCGACCAACGATAATTTTTTATCCGCTGAACTGAATTTATTTAACGATTTCTCCACCTTGCAATATGTTTACGTTATCAAAAATAAACTGGCAAAGGAACAAGAACTTTTAGAAAACCCTGTTAAGCTTAAAGAATGAACAGCAGAGTTATAATCGTAAACATCATCAGATGGTTTATCTTGCTTTTTGTGCAAATATTTCTGCTCAAAAACATGGGTTTTTATGATCTGTCTACACCTTTCGTTTATGTGCTTTTCTTGCTCCTGCTTCCATTTGGTATCCCTAATATACTATTATACCTGTTAGCCTTTGGAACGGGGCTAACACTCGATGCATTTTACGATACAATGGGCGTACATGCAACGGCATGCGTGGTTTTAGCCTTCGTTAGAATTTCATTTATTTCAATCAGTTTAAATAAAGATGCCATTGATGATCCGGAACCATCATTAAGTTATATGGGCTTTCAGTGGTTTGCGCTGTATGCATTTCTTTGTGTAATTACGCATCACCTCGTACTATTCTTTTTAGAAACATTCAGGGTAACAGAAATTGGTTATACCTTAATGAGATGCGGCTTAAGTTGTATCTTTACGCTCCTGTTAATTTTATTGGTCGAGTTTATTTTCTATAAAAGAACATCCCGCTAATGGAGCAATTATTTAATCGAAAGTACATCGTTCAGGGTTTATTTATTGTTATCGCTATTATTTTACTGGCGAAACTTTTCTACATTCAAATCGTGAGTGACAAGGCTTTTGTTGCGGCAGAAAGTAACGTTTTGAAGAAAAAATTTAAATACCCTGCCCGGGGTGCCATCCTGGATCGCAAAATGAGGGTCATTGTTCAAAACGAGCCTGTTTACGATTTGATGGTTATCCCGAACGAGGTTAAATCTTTCGACACCGTTGCACTGGCAAATGCCCTGGAAATCTCAGTAGAGGATGTGCGGAAAAACATGAGAAAGGCTAAGCTCAAATCTAATTACCAGGCAACACCGTTTTCAAAGCAGATTTCCGTTCAGAGTTATGCCCGCCTGCAGGAAATCATGTACAGATTTCCGGGTTTTTCTACCCAGGATAGAACCATTCGTCATTATCCGGATAGCGTAGCGGGCCAGTTATTTGGTTACGTTAAAGAGGTGAACCAGGACGATATTGAAAAATCAGAAGGTTATTATCGAGCTGGCGATTATATTGGAAAAAGCGGATTAGAGCGTTCCTATGAAGAAATCCTGCGGGGCGAAAAAGGCGTGGTAAACACCGTTTATGATGCTAAAAATACCCCACAGGGCAGTTATGCGGATGGAAAATATGATGTAAATGCCGTTTCAGGAGAACGGCTTATTTCAGGGATTGACATCCAAGTTCAAAAACTTGGAGAAGAGTTGATGAAAAATAAAGTAGGCGCTATCGTTGCCATTGAACCTGAAAGTGGCGAGATACTTGCCTTTGTCAGCAGTCCGGGTTATGACCCCAATTTACTTGTTGGAAGAAGTCAGGGAAATAACTATATGGATTTAATTGGTAATCCTTACAAACCTTCCATTGTAAGACCGATACAAGGGAAATATCCTCCCGGTTCTTCTTTTAAACCTATTGATGCACTGCTTGCTTTGCAGGAAGGTGTTATTGATGTAAATTCAACTTTTAATTGTCCTGGATACTACATGGCCGGCAACCACAAGGTAAAATGTGAACACGTTGATGGAAACATCAGCATGCGAAGAGGGATTGCCCGCAGCTGTAACACTTATTTCTGCCATGTTTTTCAGAAACTAATTACCAAAAACGGTATGAAAAATCAACGTGCAACCTATCAGGATTGGCGTGATAAAATTGCAAAATTCGGATTCGGTCAAAAACTTGATATTGATTTGCCTTTCGAAAAGCAAGGTTATTTTTACAATGCAGATCATTACGATAAGATTTATGGCAAACGCTGGGGTTATACAACAGTAATTTCACAGGCTATCGGTCAGGGGGAGATTACGGCCACCCCATTACAAATTGCCAATGCAATGGCGATCATTGCTAACCGTGGCTATTATATTAAACCACACCTGATAAAAGCCATGGGTGATAAGATTAAAAAAGAATATAAGGAGAAGAACTATGTTGGCGTAGATGCTAAGTATTTCGAGCCCGTTATTGATGGCATGCAGGATTGTGTGAACAGTGCATGGGGAACTGCAACACTGTCAAGAATCCCCGATCTTATAATGTGTGGCAAAACAGGAACAGTTCAAAATCCGCATGGCAAAAACCACTCTGTTTTTATTGGGTTTGCTCCACGCGATAATCCAAAAATTGCGATTGCGGTAATTGTAGAAAACGCGGGTTTCGGAAGTACATTTGCAGCACCCATTGCCAGCTACATGGTAGAAAAGTACATAAAAGGGGCTGTGAGTGGCGCCAGAGCGAATCAGGTTGAATGGATGAAAAACCAGAATCTTCTTCCGGCATTAATCGATAAAGCTAAAAAACTCAAACTTACCAAAGCAGATAGCTTGATTATTAGGAAAACAGATTCTATTAAACGCTTGAATGACAGCATTAGGCTGAACTCCGCTACTGCAAAAAGGCCAATTTCGGCGCAATTATTAAAGAAACCAGAGGTAAACACTAAACCCGAATCCAATAAAAAATGATGCAGCAACAAGGCAACAGATTTTTCTTTAATGTAGATTGGATAACCGTTCTGATTTACATCGCCCTGTGTACCATTGGTTTTGTAAATATTTATGCCTCCGTTCCGCCAGAACATACTGCCGTATTCAGTTTTTCGGCACTTTATGGTAAGCAATTGATTTATATTATAACCGGTTTAATTTTAGGTTTATCCATCTTATTGTTCGATGGAAGACTTTTTAACGTCTTCTCTCCTTTTATATATGGCGGCACATTGCTCTTGCTGCTCGCGGTATTGCTTATCGGGAATAAAGTTGCCGGAAATCAAGCCTGGATTGCTATCGGGTCATTCAAATTGCAACCTGCCGAATTCGCGAAATTTGGTACAGCACTCTTACTGGCAAGATATGTCGGTACTTTTAATCCTAAATTCAGAGATTTTAAGTCTATTTTAATTGCTGGATTAATTGTTGGCGCCCCGTTATTATTAATCATGTTGCAGCCCGATACCGGTTCAGCCCTGGTATTTCTTGCCTTTATGTTTCCCCTGTATCGTGAAGGGCTATCAGGTTATTTCCTGCTGATATTTTTGGGAATGATTGTACTTTTCGTAGCCGATTTTCTCATCCCGACCTATATTTTAATCCTGTTTATTATCGCCGTTGCAGCACTTTTTATTTATGCCAACAAACGTAAACAGAAGCTAATCATTACCACTGTATTTGTAACCCTTGTGGCTATAGGATACCTTTTCCTGATAAAGGTTGCCTATGAAAAGGTACTTGCACCACACCAGCGAAGCCGTATTGAATTGATGCTTGGCCTTAAAACGGATAATAAAGGTGCGGGCTATAACGTAATTCAATCGCAGATTGCCATCGGCTCCGGCCAGGCAACTGGAAGAGGTTTTCTGCAGGGAACACAAACAAAATATGGCTATGTTCCCGAACAAAGTACCGATTTTATTTTTTCAACCATTGGTGAAGAATGGGGATTTTTGGGCTGCTCTGTTGTGATTGCCCTTTACAGTTTTCTGTTACTCAGACTAATTAACCTGGCCGAAAGGCAGCGTTCAACCTTTTCGAGGGTTTATGGTTACAGCGTAGCCTGTATATTATTTTTTCACGTTTTTATCAATATCGGAATGACCATCGGAATTATACCAGTTATTGGTATTCCCTTGCCCTTGATAAGTTACGGAGGTTCATCTTTATGGAGCTTTACTATATTGCTTTTTATCTTTTTAAAATTAGATTCAAACCGTATGGGCTTTATTTAATCGTAGCAAGTAAGAAATGAATCCCTTTTTATTATATAATTTTTAGTCGCTCCTCTTCTAAATCTATCTGATAAAGTTGCTGGCGGATAATCTCTTCATCGAAATTAGGATCCTGATTTAACCCGGTTAAATATTTCCGCTGGCTTTCAAGCATTTCAACAAAAACCATTTTAGTTTCTTCATTCATCCAGCTGTCATCGCTTGCTTTCGCCCTTTCTTCCCACTGTTTTAAAAACTTCTCAATAACGACATGTCCCTGCATACCGTGTTCGTATTTATCTTTCAAAAATGCGTAAACGTGCTTTTTTAACCCTTGTTTCATTTCCTTGCGGGCAGTTTCTTCCTGGGTTTCAGCAAAAACCCCGTCAAATAAATGGCTCCTGTTTATGATGAACGGTAATGTTAATCCCTGTACGAGTAGCGTAAGCAAAATGGCGACGAAAGTAATAAAGAGTATTAAATCCCTTTGAGGGAACAACCTTCCATCATCAAAAGTGATTGGAATTGCTAAAGCCGCAGCAAGTGATACCACGCCACGCATCCCTGTCCAGCCCAATAATGTAGGCATAAGCCATCGTCGGGTCTTTGATGAAGCATGGGGCATTACACTGGGGCGAAAAATCATTGTTGCGAACAAAGCCGCGTAGCTACTTAGCATTCTTGCGGCAATCAACACGGCGGTTACCAGAACACCATAACCAATTGCAGTTTCCAGTGGAATTCCTTTAGAACGTATGCCGGCTACAATTTCAGGAAGTTCAAGACCGATTATCAGAAACACGACGCCGTTTAAGATAAAAACAAAACTCTCCCAAACGCTCAGGCCTTTTATACGGCTGGCGCTATTTAAAAATACAAGCCGTTTTGATGACATGTATAAGCCACCTGCCACCACGGCCAATACCCCCGAACTGTGCAATTGCTCAACGATATAGTAAATTATGTATGGCTCAATTAGGGTGAGTGCCGTATCAGAAGGCGCATCCGTAGGTAAGCGTTTATGCGCCTGAACAAAAAGCCAGCCGAGGAAAAGACCTAATCCAACGCCACCAACAACCATCCATATAAAGCTGGATGCAGCTTCAAACCAGATAAATTGGCCGGTACCGACAGCAATTAAAGCGAAGCGAAAAATAATTAGCGATGATGCATCATTCAACAGACTTTCACCTTCCAGAATTGCTGAGGTTGAACGGGGTATTTTAACAAACTTTGTAATGGCGCCGGTACTGACCGCATCTGGTGGGGAAACAATGCCGCCAAGCACAAAGCCAAGTGCTATTGTAAACCCTGGTATAAAATAATTGGTAACTAAAGCTACTGATAAAGCTGTGAAAAAGACCACAAGGAAGGCAAAACTGGTAATTATGCGATACCATTTCTTCATTTCCTTAAATGAAATTGACCATGCGGCGTCGAAAAGTAGTGGCGGCAGAAAGATGAAAAATATTAAATCAGGATCTATTTTAACCGCTGGCAAACCCGGAATAAAACTAACGAGTAATCCAGCAACCACTAGTAATATCGGATAAGCAACTTTTATTTTACGTGCCCACATGTTTAATAACACGATGGCCAGAATCATTGCAAGAAAAAAAGGTAATAACGTATGCATCTTAGCTCAAAAATTGATTTATACCACAATTTAAGATTTAAAATGAAATATTATTACCTTCTAATAGAATTTCACGCCGTTGATGACTATCTGCTAAATCTTCTGTTTAGTAACTCGTAGAACTGATCGACAGTAGACTGCTTCGAAGCCCAGTTGTTCTTAACCGCATAATTATTTTGCAGAAAGCTGTCTGCTGAATCGAAATTGGGCATTTTGTTAACAATATCCAATGCTTCAGAATAAGCCATATTGTAACCACTAAACAAGTCTTTTATAAAAAGTAATTTTTCATTTAAACTTATGGCTTGTTTCAAATCGCTAATTGGCGCCTTAACAGGTTCATTTTGAGCATTATTTGTTTTCGCGAGCAAATCATTTAATGATGGCGAGGCTTTTGGAGCAACTGGCTCTTCTATAGGTTTTACCGGAACCGCGTGAGGCGTAAATACCGGGCGTTCGGTCTCCATATCAACTGGCGGAGAAATTACATCATCATCAAAATTTACAGCTTTTAAGGCCTCAATAGGTTCGGTTTCTTTTTGAGCAAACAGGGTTTCAACTTCCGGTTGGTTTACAGGATGTTCCTGTTCATGCGGAATTAAAAATGGTTCCGGACCGATTTCATCCTCATCGGCAGCCAGGGGTTCTTGTTTAACTGGTTCCTGCTCTTGCGCTTGAATTCTTTTTTTCTGTGCAAGAATTTCTTCCTCGGCCTTGCTTAAAGGTCGGTCGAAAATTTCATCAACAGACTTTTCTTCGTAGTCAAATTTATCATCATTACTATGGTTACCTAAAACAAATTCAAAACTTTTAGATTCTTGGTCAGGTTTAAAAAAATACTTTTCTATTAATTCTTCAGTCTTCTGCTCATGAATAATATCATTTTCAAATAACTCTTCTTCAGGCATAACATCAACCCGCTCCTCCTCTTCTTCGGCTGTTGCAATTTCTTCAAGTTGCCCAGCCTGCGGCGCCAAATCTTCCTGCTGAAAACTTTGTTCAGGCAAAATAATTGTATTTTGTTCTTTAAGCAATAAACTAGTATCGGTTTCTGCCATCGCTTTGGCCGATAAGGTATTAAGTTTCTTTACGATTTTAACGTGATCTGCAAGAAAATCGGCATTTGCCAGAAAAAGTTCCACCTCTAATTCATTCAACTTTTCAGGATTTCGAGACAGGAATTCGTACTGCTCGTTAAGTTCGGTTAAAATACTACCTATCTTTCTGAAAATATCTTGTTGGTTCATCATAAAAATTAAACGATTTTTTAGGTGATTTATGTTGGTAACTATGTACCCAAAAATAACACTTAATTGTGATATTTGTTCGGTTTAAAAAATATCAGACGACAAAGAAAATAAAGAATTGAGCATGTTATTCAGCGAACAAAATTTTAGAAGAAGAGGTGAATTTTCAGGAAGCATTGAAGTGGTGTGCGGCTCTATGTTTTCGGGAAAAACAGAAGAATTGCTTCGCAGATTAAAAAGAGCACAGATTGCAAAGTTAAATGTCGAAATTTTTAAGCCACGTACAGATACGCGTTACCACGAAAGCGCTGTGGTTTCGCACGATTTGAATTCGATAAATTCTACACCGGTTGATAGCGCTTCAGCGATCCTTTTATTGGGTGCAAATACCCAGGTGGTGGGCATTGATGAAGCGCAATTTTTTGACAATGAGTTGCCGGATGTATGTAACAAACTAGCGCTTAAAGGCATTAGGGTGATAGTTGCAGGGCTAGATATGGATTTTACTGGAAAACCCTTCGGCCCAATGCCTGCATTAATGGCCATTGCAGAACACGTAACCAAAGTAAACGCAGTTTGTGTTTGCTGTGGAAACCCTGCCTTATATAGTTACCGTACCGTTGCCGATGAATCTACCGTACTTTTAGGAGAAAAGGAAAGCTACGAACCTAGATGCAGGGCATGTTATAACATTGAAAAAGGTTAGTTTGACTAATGCTGAAATGGATATAAGAAAAGTTTCTATTCTGGGTTGCGGATGGTTCGGATTTGCGCTTGCCAAAAAATTGATTTCAACAGGCTACCAGGTTAAGGGTTCTACAACTAGCCCTGAGAAAATTTCCAGACTGGCGGAAGCCGGCATTGAACCCTTCATAATTAATTTCACCAGTAAGGAAATTTCTGCCAGTAATGCTTTTTTTGATTGTGACGTCCTTTTTATCTGCATTCCGCCTAAACGAAATTCTGCCGAATTGGAAAGCTATCCCGCTAAAATCAAATCTATTTTAGAAAGTTCGAGGAATGCACAGGCGAAGCTAATTCTAGTCAGCTCGACAAGTGTTTACGGCGATGAAAACAAAATTGTTGACGAGAATACGCAAACCAATCCCGACACAGATTCAGGAAAGGTTATGGTAGCAGCTGAACATATTTTACAATGTACATACCCCAAAGACTTTACCATCATCCGTTTTGCAGGCTTAATCGGCCCGGAAAGAAATCCGGGAAGATTTTTTGCAGGCAAGAACAATGTGCCGAACGGGCTGGCACCAGTAAATCTGATTCATCAAATTGATGCTGTAGGAATAGCAGTTTCCATTTTAGAAAAGCAGGCATTCGGAAGAGTTTATAATGCCTGTTCACCAAACCATCCAACAAAGCAAGATTTTTATACCAAAGCCGCCGATGAAAGCGGCCTGGAAAAACCAGAATTCCTAGGAGAAAAAACAAAATGGAAAATAGTGGAAAGTTTGAATGTTGTTGAGTTTCTTAACTATAGGTTTAAAGTTAAAATTTAAAAAACGTTTTAACTTTCTTTAACTAAAGAGATGTAAGTTAACTTAACAATCCTAATAATTCCTGTTTAGTTAAATTTTTAAACATACCGTTTTCATTCTGAATTAGATCTTTTACCAAATCTTTTTTCACGGCCTGTAGTTTCATTATTTTTTCTTCAATGGTGTCGGGGCAAATCAGCCGGACAGCCATTACATTTTTATGCTGCCCAATGCGGTAAGCCCGGTCAATGGCCTGATTCTCTACGGCTGGGTTCCACCAGGGATCAACCAGGTAAACATAATCTGCTTCCGTTAAATTCAAGCCTGTTCCGCCGGCCTTTAAACTAATTAAGAATACCGGAACACCCGTATTCTGGAAAGATTGTACCACTTCTTGCCGCTTTTTGGTTTGGCCGGTGAGGTATTCATATTTAATGCCTTTTATTTCAAGCTCTTTCTTGATTAAATCGAGCATGGTTACAAACTGAGAGAATACTAAAATTTTATGCGTCGCCGCTTTAACCTGAATTTGTTCTATCAAAACATCGATTTTTGATGAAGCCTGTAAGTACGATTTTCCATCAGCCAACAAGGCTGCAGAATTACAAATCTGCCTTAACCGGGTAATGCTTTTTAAGACATGCATCGAACTTTTGGGCAATTCATCCTCAGTTTTACCTAAAATATAATCCTGAATTTCCTTTTTATTCGCTTCATAAACTTCCCGTTGCTCCTCGCCCATTTCACAATAAAGGATTACTTCTGTTTTATCGGGCAATTCTTTGGCAACCTGTTCTTTGGTTCGCCTTAAAATAAAAGGACGAATCTTTTTTTGCAGTTCGGCTGCTCTTTTACTGTCTTTAAATTGATCTATCGGGGTAGAATATAAATCTGCAAATTGCTGTTTACTACCAAATAAACCCGGGCAGGCGAAAGAAAGTTGCCCGTATAAATCGAAAGTATTGTTTTCAATAGGTGTTCCGGTAAGGGCAACCTTATTTCTGGATTGCAGCATCCGTACCGTTTTATAGCGCTGGGATTCAGGGTTTTTTATGTTCTGCGATTCATCGAGAAAAATATAATTAAACCGATAATCTTTCAGGAAACGGATATCCGAATGCAATGTGCCGTAGGAGGTCAGGATGATTTCAAATTCATCGAAATCGTTTAGTTGTTTATCCCGGTAACTACCATATATCGTTTTAACCCTGATGGATGGAGCAAATTTTTCTACCTCAGCTTTCCAGTTAAAAATTAAAGATGCAGGAACGACTATAAGGTTGGTATTATGCTGAACTTTTGTTCGTTGGGTTAAAATAAAGGCAATTACCTGAATGGTTTTACCCAATCCCATATCATCGGCAAGTATAGAACCAAAATTAAAATCATCTAAAAAATTGAGGCGATTTAAGCCATCTTTCTGGTATGTACGAAGTGTGGCATTTAGTTCCTTTGGCGCTTCGATGTAGGTAGCCAAATCCTGGCCTTCAAATTTTTGTTTGAAATTTTTAAGCTCATTTTTCACCTTTCCATCAATCAAAGCATCTTCATATAAATCATTTATCGATGCAAACTTAATTTTATGGGTGCGTAAAGTGTCATCAACAATTTCGCCCGCAGTAAAATAATCTGTAAACTTTTTAATCCATTCTTCAGGCAGAATGCCTTGCGTTCCATCATCAAGCGTGACAAATTTGCTTTTGTTTCTAATCGATTTATGCAGGTGCTTAAGCGCAACATTTTGCTTACCAAATTTAACTTTTACCTTAGTTTCGAACCAGTCTGTACCGCTTAAAACTTCAATGTTAATATTCGCTTTAAAAGGACTGAGCTTGTTATTTTTCAGCTGGTTAAAACCTAAAATATGTATATCCTTACTTCTCCAGGCTTCAAATGCATCTAAAAACCATAATTCTTCCAGAAATCTATTTCGGTGAAGATAATAGGAATCGTTTGTCTCCTGATCATAAAAAAACGGATGTTGCCTTATAATTTCTGCGGTAAACTGTAACTCTGCCTCTTCATCACGATGAAGGGTAAAGAGATTACCGAATTTATCTTGTGCCTGAATTTTCTTTTTTGACAACACCGGAATTTCAAGATTGCCATAACGCATAACAGGCGTAATCAAAATATAATCTTCTGATTCGCTCAGGTAAACCAGCTTTTCTATTTCTAAATCAAAGCCCTTTTCTTCCATCTGCCTGGGTGTAGCTAGTTTGAGGTAAGAATAATCGACATGGATGTTATTTTCCAGTTGAATAAGAATATTCTTCTGAAACGCCGGATATTTACTCTTGTGAATAACCAACCGATTGCTCTGCTTCACAAAAAAACCTATTACCTTTACCAAATCAGCATTACCCAATAAGTAAAGTCGGTTTTTCAATTGTATAAAATAGTTATACCTGATAGCGAGATTATCAAGCGAATAAGCATTCCCGTTAATTATCAGACGACCATTAATTTCAAAAAAATCATCCTTTTGATTCACCGACAAATGCAAATCTCCATCAAACGTATGCAGTTCAACCGGATAAATTGAAGCCGCCTGAATGCTGGAATGTTGTTTATTATCATGAACATAAACCGGAATCTTTAAAGGATTATTTACTATCGTTTTTAAAGCTTCGAGTTCTGTAGAAACATTTTCCGTGCTGTAATTATTTTGGAATTTAGTTATTCCGGTGTAAAACTTAAGTTCGGCACTATCTTCCGTTTTAAAACTAAAATCCGCTGGATTCAAAGGTTTTAAAGGGTTCTTAGGCTTTCCTGTTTTTGTTAGTTGGGCACTGAAAAGTTCTATATTAAGGTTATTGTAGTAACGGTGGTTCGCCAAAACCAGCAGGAGTTGTCCTTTGTCCGGATTTACTAATTTGTTAATCGGCTTTTTTGCCGGAAGTAAAGCAGCCTTAAGTGCCTGCTCGGCTTTTGTATCAAAAGCCTGCAATGCAACAATTTTTGGCAATACCGTTAGTACGTTATTCTCCATTTTCAGGATGAAAAGCTTATCCAGATTTTCTTCCTGCTCCAAACCATAGTCGGCTGCAATTTTTATTAGTTTTTGCCGGCGGAGGTTCTCGTCAAAGAAAATAAGTAAATCCTTACGCTGCAATATATTGTATAAAACCTGCGCCTGGTGTTCGCAAAGCTTGTTTTTTGGCGCTTCACACCTGCAGGATAACTTAACCGAATTATGTGCCTGCTGAACCTGCACAATAGGAAAAGCTTGTGGCGCCGATGGGTAACTAAAAGCAGCGTAGTTTATCTCAATTTGCTCAGGAACGAGGTTGAAGAATCCTTTAACATCTGTGTAAACCTGATGGTTGAGGTGTTTTAAAATGAAAAGATTGCTCAGGTTTTTCAGGTTAAAATCCTTTAAAATATAATCAAAGGGATTATTCGCCTGCGCTAAAGGCTTTGAGTTTTCTCCATTCATCGCCGCAATATAAAAACAAATTAGGTTAAGGTTTTTAGCATAATGAATTTATGATGTTTAAAACATCACTAATTACCGCTTGAGATTTTAGAATTTTATAGTGTCCGGCATCATGGTAATCTTTTGCTTTTATCGCTGTATTCCTTGCCAGGAATTCTGCGAGAAATGGATAAGGCGAAATGTGGTCTAGCATGTCATAAGCCAGAAAATGATAAAAATCTGTACCCGGATTATATAATTTTGTCAGGTTAAAATGTTCTGCCTTTACAGGAAATTCTTCATTAAAATTCTTAAAAAATTTTTCTTGTCCTGAGGGATTAATATTTACTAAATCCATACTCTGCTGAAAATTTTCTTTCAACCTGATTAATGGCGCAATACTAATTAAACACCTGAGGTTAAGTTGCGCTTCCTGAAGGGCAATAACGTTTGCCATTCCGCCAAGCGAGTGGCCGATAAGAAAATCAGGCTTTGCATAATTTTCAGCAATTGATTTTACCGAATCAGCATATAACATCAGGTTTGAAAATTCGGAAACTGAGCTTCCATTTCCAGGCGCATCAAAGGCGATGATTTCCAAATTATGAATTGTTCGAAGGGCTTCAATAAGTTCATAAAAATCTGCCGCTTTAGATGCCCAGCCATGCGTGAGCACGACTTTTATGTCGCCAGTTCCCCAGCTAAAGCAATTAATATCAAGCTGACTTTGCGTAAAATAAGTATCAAAAACTTTGAGTGTAAAGCGTTTTGAATCAGCCAAAAGCTTTTCCTGATGCAAACGCAATGGCATTTTTGGCGAATAAAAAATAAATTCGCGAACCAGTTTTTCAGCACCCTGCTGTCCGTTTGCTGTTGAGATTTTAAGCTCATTTACAATTTCCTTAAGCCTTTTCAAAATCTCCGAAATACTTTATAGCAATAACCCTTTTAAGTCTGCCGGTGAATAATTTATTGATTTAAGTGTCTTGTCGTCAGCTTTTCTGAAAACAAGAAATAGGCCATCTATTTCCTTATGGTAAGATTCTGTACCATCTTTATCCAGGTAATACTGGATGGTTTGCTGCGCCTCTTCGATGGTTTTGCAAGCCTTACTCATGTTTGAACGGTGAACTTCATCAAACAAGGTTTTAAATTTTCCGCCCAAACCAAATTCGTGAATTGCACCAGCCAACACGTACTGCAAATCACAAAGTGCATCTGCAACCTCTACCAAATCATCATTTTCTACTGCTTCCTGCAATTCCTTAAGCTCCTCTGCAAGGAGTGAAATTCGAAGATTTGCCCTTTGCTTTGAAGGTATAACCGGAGCATCAAGAATTGGGTGTTTAAAGGTGGTGTGGAACTCAGCAACCTGGTTAAGCGAATTGGTTTCTTGCATAATTGTTTGATTATTTATTCTCCGCAAACATAAAAAAAACGCAATACAATATGTTTAACAATTTATAAACACCGCTTCGAAAAAAGTAAACTCTTGGCGCATTTATTTCTTTTCCCTTACAATTTTAAAAAAATCTTCCCGGTAAGTATCGCCTATCGGGATGGATTGGTCGCCGATGTATAAAGCATTGCCATCAATCATTTTGATTTTGTCTATCGATACAATATACGATTTGTGTACCCTGTAAAATGGTGGATGAGGCAATTGCGTTTCCAGTTCACGCAACGATTGATAGGTGATAATCCGCTGGTTTGACGTGTATACTGATACATAATTTTTCAAGCCCTCAATGTATAATATTTCATTGTAGTCTACTTTGATGAACTTATTTTTGGTATCGCCTTTTATAAAAATGAAGTCGGTAGTTTTGTTTGGCGCAGGAACGACTTCATATTCTGCCGGCGAAATAATTTGCTGTGCCTTTTGTGCCGCCTTATAAAAACGTTCGTAGGAAATTGGCTTTAGCAAATAATCGACAACGTTTAAATCAAAACCATCAATCGCATATTCGGGATAAGCCGTGGTTAAAATGACCTTGCATTTGTCGCCACAAATTTTCAAAAATTGAATACCCGTCAGTTCCGGCATTTGAATATCCAGAAAAACTAAATCAATTTTACCTTCCTGCACCATAGCAAGTGCTTCAAAAGCATTTGTAGTAGTACCGGCGAGCTCCAAAAAAGGTGTTTTGTTAATAAAGGTGGCAATAATATCCGAAGCATAGGCTTCATCATCTACGGCTAAACAGCGAATCATAAGTTTATTATTAAGGTTGTTTTGTAGGTATTACCATTGTTCGAAATCAGTAAATCATGTCTTTCGGGATAAATTAAATCCAGTCTTCGATGTACATTAACCAAACCCACGCCGCTAGAATGGTCTTTTTGCGCATGATTGATTTTATTGCTAACCTCAAAGCTTAATCTTTTATGCTGTACTTTCAGCTTGATGCGAACGGGTTGCTTTTCGTCATTCAAAACGCCATGTTTAAAGGCATTTTCGACAAATGGGATCAGAACGAGTGCCGCAACTTTTTGTGAGGAGACACCTTCGGTTGTAAAATCAACGTGAAAATTTGGTTCGAAACGCATTTTGAAAAGCGCTATATAACTTTCCAGGTAATCAATTTCCTTATCCAGGTTCACCATCCCATCGGGACTTTCATTGAGGGTATACCGCATTAGATCGGAAAGGCGCAGAACCGCATTGGCGAGCTTATCAGAAACCGGGATAGCCAATGAATAAACATAATTTAAGGTGTTGTAAAGAAAATGGGGATTTATCTGCGATTTTAGGAAAGCCAGTTCCGATTTCACCACTTCGTCTTTTAATTTTTGATGCGCCTTTTCGGATTTAAAATTTTGCTGAACACTGTATATCGCAGCGGGAACGACTAAAAAGGCAATACTGAAATAAATGTTATCTGATATGTATTTTGAAATTGGTGTGTCATCTGAGTAATTCATCATACCAAACCATTTAAAATACAAAATTTGTTCGATCAAATACCTGGAAGCAATAAAAAAGCCTATTGTGAAAACAATTGCACCAACAAGCTGAAGAAGTTTACCACGTTTTAAAAACGAAGGATAAACCCATAAATAGCAGATGTAAAATTCGACAATCTGAATAAAATTCATGGAAATATCAAATGCCGATTGCCTCAATGTAACGCCTTTAATTAATACTTCGCCATAAAAGTAGGCCAATACGGCCACCCAGCAAACTAGATGTATAAGTATGGTTTTGGTTTTTTTCATCCTATAAAATTCGAAAATGCATTGTTCTATCCATATTTTGTTATGCCAACTCCCTTATAAATTATCCCAACGCAGGCTTTTCATGGATAAATTATAAAACCAGTAACATCCACAAGTTGCAGGCAAAGTGCCCCGAATTTCCTAAAGGAGCTTCAAGCTTTCTGAATCCGGCCTTTTCATACATACCAACAGCCGTAGAAAGTTCGGGAAATGATTCCAGATAAACTTCGTTATAGCCGTAATGCTGTGCAGACTCGATGCTTTTTTGCATCAAAGCCTTGCCAATTCCCTTTCCCCTTGCTTCAGCTGATAAATAAAACTTGACCAGCTCGACGCAACCTTCAGGTAATCCATCTGTTGGGTAAATGCCACATCCGCCTAGCAGAATACCATCTTCCTCTGCCAGCCAGTAAACAGAACCGTCTTTTTCAAACACCTCAGCTAAATGATCTGTAGTTGGGTCTGTGTAAACCGTACCGGGTTTGTCAATTTTAAATTCCCTGAAAACTACTCTGATTAATTCGGCTAATTCGTGGTTATCCTGCTGCTCAATTTTCCTAAAACTTATGCTCATATCTGCTTTGTTTCAACATCACAATACATGCTTGATGTTGTGTTAATATACCAAAGGTACATTTACTAATATTTTAAAGGAAACATGAACCAGATATTTAGTTTTTTTATTCCCAGGGATAAGACCTTTCAGCCGATGTTTGAGCAAGGTGCCGAAAACCTGGTGAAAATTTCCCAGGCGCTCGTGTCTTTCATCCGTTCCCCGGAACAAATTCAGAAAGCAAAATTTTCCAAAGAAATCAAAGCACTGGAACTTGCAGGCGACAAAGCAACCAATACCATTTACGAAGCGCTGAACAAAAGTTTTATTGTTCCTTTTGATAAGCAGGATGTGCATGCCCTTGCAACAGCTATTGATGATATTGCGGATGATGTTCTATCAACAACATTAAACATGGAACTTTACCAGCTGGATACTTCAAATGCAGCGATGCTGAAACTAAGTGAAATCATTCAGAACATGTGTAGCCAGCTTTGTGTTGCCATAAAAGAAATAAGCCATTATAAAAACAAGCAGTTAATTATTGATATCTGCTTAGCGATTGGCCACCTGGAGAGCAAAGCCGACCGTATTTACGAAGAATCAGTTTCGCTATTATTTGACAAGGAAATTGATGCCATTTCATTAATCAGACAATCGGAAATTTTAAGTCAGCTCGAAAAAACAACTGATAAATGTGATGATTTAGCAAATGTTATCGAAACTATTTTCCTGAAAAACGCTTAATCAGGCAAACTCCTTTTTTTTAAAAAAATTAAAAAAGTGCAAACAAAATACTGCCTGCAACACTTTGTTATGAAAAGAATTTTATGGAAAATCAAGATGTGAATAAGCACCCAAAACCTCAAGATGATGCGCAGTCGTTAGTAGAAACAATTGTTCCTTCGACAGAAGAAAAACCAAGTACAACAACGAAACCTGATGCAGGAAACGGCAAAGCCGCAGCGCCATCGCCTGAAGAAAAAACGGAGGATGTTGCTAAAGATGATAAAGCTGATGACCGCGATAGTGGTGAAGTTGAACAGGAAAAACCATCTGGCAAAGGTGATGATATTGAGACCGTAGCACCATAAAATCAATTCTGATTTTAAAATAAATGAGTAACCGAAATAGTTTTCATATTTTGGCGTTATGTTAAACATGAAAAAGACACTATTGCTTTGCTTTCTAACCATTTCGATATTTGGTTGCGGGATTAACAAGCAGGCGCAACAAATTAAGGCACTTGAAGATTGCACTTACAAAATAAAAAACGTTAACCAAATTACTTTGGCCGGTTCTGATTTGGGTAGATTAATTAACCAGCAGGATTTTAACCTGGCAAGTTTACCAGGCGTTGCTTTAGGTTTATTGAGAAAAGATATTCCTTTAAGGGCTAATCTTAATTTAGAAATCACCAATCCTTCGGGCAATGTTGCAGCGATAAACCAGTTCGAATATAAGATTTTGGTCAACAACACCGATTTAGCTGAAGGCATTGTAAACCAGTCGGTTAGCATTCCGCAAGGCCAAACCATTACGGTTCCTGTACAAATGAGCAGTAACATTTATGGTCTGATATCAAATGGTAATGTTTTAAACGACATCATTAAGGCCGCTCAAAAGGGTTCTAAAAGTGATGAGAAACTTGGTTTATTAACGATTAAAATTAAACCAACCATTATGATTGGAAATACGCCGGTTAAATATCCGGGTTACATTACCATCAATAAAGACATCAGTAGCAAAATCCTGTTATAAAGCAAAAGCCCCGATTATAAAATCGGGGCTTTTGCGTTTTAAAACTTTCTATGTGGTTCGTAAATCATGCCTTTAAAACTGTTTTCATCCAGCTGGTCTGCTATTACTTTTATCTCCGCAGCAGATAATCGCTCTGGTAATGTTGTCGATTGAGCACTCAAATTCGATGTTTTAGCTGCAGTTGTTACAAAACTACCTGTTTTGGCATAGAGTAACGCGTAGGCCAACAGGGTTTCACTTTCATCACCCCAGTTTTTTGTCAAATCTTCATTTGCTTCTTTATCAACAGTTAATCCGGAATAATAACCGCCTGTTCCCGCCTGATTTTTAGTTTCAAACTCAGGAATGTACATGTCTACCTTATCAATTCTTATCGGAAAAAAGCCTACCGGTTTACCATATGTAGTTGTACCAATCAATTTAACATCCATTACAGGTTTTAAGCTGTTAACCGTAAGCTCGCTGGCAGATGCTGTAGAACCTGTAACGATAAAGTAAACCCTGTTTAAGTTTAAGCCACCTGATTTTGCAAATTTTTCAACATTATCTGATGAAGTTGCTGAATAATCCAAATCGGCATAAGTAGCATACTTTCCATTTACACCCGTGGTAAAAGCCTGCAACTTACCTGCATCATCCAATAAAGGCTGATGAGCTAATATAGAAGCTTTACGCTGAGCGGCAGTAAGGTTTTGCAGATAAGAGTTGTAATAGGTTGAAAACATGGTGTTACCTGTCTGGGCCATAGGACTAATTATATTTATAATTTGCGTTGCAGTACTTACATACCCACCGCCATTATACCTTAAATCTACAATTGCCTCGGTAACGCCCTGTGTAGCAAAATTTGCAAAAGCAGTACTAATTGCTGCCGATGCATTATTTGTAAAGCTATTGAATACAATATAACCAACTTTTTTGGTGCCAATTGTGTATATATTAGTATACAAAATTGGATTTACTGTATAAGTTGCCCTCGTAATTGTTGCTGTTTTGGTAACCCCGCTCAAGTCAACAAAGGTCAAACTAACCGAAGCATTGGTACCAAACAAGGCATCGTTTAAAAAACTAACATTACTTGTTGTAGCAGCTAAACTTGTTCTTCCATTTACAGCCGTAATTTTGCAACCTCTGGTTAAACCCTGCTGACTTGCCGGAGCATTTGCATAAACGTATTTAACTCTTAAATCAGTTGTGGTATTATACAAAACAGAAAAGCCATAATCAGTCTCTGTTCCATTTACATCGGCCTTTAAAGACGCCGTTTTGCCTGTTGTTCCATAATCAAAGAAAGAATACTTAGGCGTTGTAGATGTACTGCTTACATATTCATAAGGCTTTCCTGTATCCGGATTAGTTGAAAACTGTGTGATTGCAAATAATTCAGTTTCGTTGGAACCATAAGAACGGGGCTTAAATGCATCGTAAGTTGGCAATGAAGTATTCCAGTAATAAAGTTCTTTAGCGTAGAGAAATATCGAATCTTTTGTTAACTCGTCTCTGGTTCCGCTAGCAGCCGTTGTTGTAGGCGGGGTGGTTACCGCCGGACTAGGGTCGCTTTTTTTACAGGAAGCAAGGATTGAAATACCAACGACCAAACAAATAGGCAGGCATTTATAAAAATATTTTTTCATAGCGGGACAATTATCAAAGATAGATAATATATATACGTTGATTTGGATTTAAAAGTTCGTTCGAAAGCAATTTTCGATAATACAGCTAAACTAATGTAATGTTAAATATAATATTGAACAAAATTGTATCGATAAAAGCCACTTATTTAACGATTAAGCCAATAAAAAAACCTTTCATTACTGAAAGGCTTTTACTGCAACAACAGGAATAGGTGTTACAATGGTTTCAGTCCTTCTACCAACTGAAATGTTTTAAATAGGGTTATTTTTTATTGATGTGATTAAATTGCTTCGCTTAAAATGTAAATCATCTGCCTGTTATCAAGTAAAAAAAGATACTCGCTTCCCATAGTAGACTTAGTTTTATTTATTTTAACAACTTTACCCTGGTTTTCATATTCGTCAACAATTTCATCGCCAACTTTAACCTGATTTAATTTTTTAATCGGGGTTGTATAGGTAACATTTATCATAAGAAAATTAATATACTGTACTAAAAATAAACATTTATACAAATTCCATTCCATAAAGTAGATGAAGCACCTCAATTAGTCGAAATAGAAACTGCTTGTGAGGTTTATCAAAAGCGCCCAACTCCAGGGAATTTGAAAGGGTCTTTAAAGCAGAAAATAACAAACTCGCTGAAACCGTTGGTTTATTTAAGTATAGCAATTTGCACCCCATATTTGTCTTTTACGCCCCTTCAATTGCTGGTTATTTAACCATAACTTGAAAATGGAAATCTAATATGAATCAAGATGGAAAAAATAGAGTTTAAAAGAGAAATCAAGGCTTCTCCTGAAAAAGTTTGGGCTATACTGCTGGGTAAGGAAAGTTATCCACTGTGGACAACTGTTTTTGCTGAAGGCTCTACCGCAGAGACGGATTGGAAAAAAGGCAGTAAAGCCATATTTCTTGACGGAAAAGGTAATGGAATGGTATCGAGAATTGAAGAAAATATTCCGCACCAGTTCATTTCAATTAAGCACCTTGGCGAATTTAAAAATGGCAAAGAAGAATTAAACCAGGATTGGGGTGATGCTTACGAAAACTATACACTTGAAAATAACTCGGGCCAAACCCTGCTTACCATAAACCTGAATGTGAGTAGTGACTGGATTGACTATATGGAGAAAACATGGCCTGAAGCATTGAATAAAGTAGCAGAACTGGCTGAAGCCTAGTTAAAAAAAAAGCCTTTCATTTCTGAAAGGCTTTTGGAAGTGGTGCCACCTGGATTCGAACCAGGGACACAAGGATTTTCAGTCCTTTGCTCTACCGACTGAGCTATGGCACCTCCCGTTTGGGATTGCAAATGTAGTGTTCTTTTTTCAAAAGCAAAACTTTTTTTCAAAAAAGGCTTTCAAACCCTGATAATCAATTAATTATTTTTTTCAGCTATTTTGTTGTTCATTTTTTCAAAATCTTAGAATCATTATAAACTGAAACTTTTAAATATTTTTTTATGCATGCATAGTAATTTATTTGAATTAAATATCCTAATTTAGCGCTACAAACCTAAAAACATGGTCAGTCAAATCCTTTTTCTCCTACTTACATTAGCAGCTGTTGTGCTGTTTACTGTTAATTTCCGAAAAATTATTCGCAACATCCGTTTGGGTAAAGGTGTAGACCGTAGCGATCAGCCTCAAAAAAGATTGCTAACGATGCTACGTGTGGCCTTTGGTCAGTCAAAAATGGTTGTTCGCCCAATACCTGCCTTTCTTCACTTTTTTGTATATGTTGGTTTTGTAATCATAAATATTGAGGTTTTAGAGATTATGATTGATGGGCTTTTTGGTACACATCGTATCTTTCATGGTCTTGGAGGTTTGTACAATTTCTTAATCGGATCTTTTGAAATCCTTGCGTTAACGGTTTGGCTATCGTGTGCAATATTTTTGGTTCGCAGAAACATTTTAAAGTTAAAGCGCTTCAGGGGTGTTGAAATGACAAGCTGGCCAAAATCAGATGCCAATTATATCTTAATCACGGAAATTTTATTAATGTCTGCTTTTCTTTTAATGAACGCGGCAGATGCAAAACTTCAAAGTTTAGGCAGCGGCCACTACATTCATGCAGGTTCATTTCCGGTTAGCCAGTTTTTAGTAGGCCTGCTCCCAAATACCGAAAATTCGCTGGTATTGCTCGAGCGGGGCTGCTGGTGGTTTCACATCATCGGGATTCTGGCCTTTTTAAACTACCTGCCGTATTCAAAACATTTCCATATTCTATTTGCTTTTCCGAATACCTATTTCTCAAATCTCGAGCCGAAGGGTGAGTTCACCAATATGGCATCGGTTACTAATGAGGTAAAGGCCATGTTAGATCCATCTTTTGTTCCTGCTGAAACTGAGCCAGGAAAGTTTGGCGCCAAGGATGTAACCGATTTAAGTTGGGTTAATTTGATGAATGCTTATACCTGTACGGAGTGCGGGCGTTGTACATCTGTATGCCCTGCCAACATCACCGGCAAACTCTTATCGCCAAGAAAAATTATGATGGACACCCGCGACCGCATTACGGAAGTTGGAAAAAACATTGATAAACACGGTGCAGATCATCAAGATGGAAAATCATTGCTTGACGATTATATCAGCAGAGCAGAAATTTGGGCTTGCACAAGTTGTAATGCCTGCGTTGAAGCATGCCCCGTAAATATTGACCCTTTACAGATTATCATCGAATTACGCCGTTTCGCCGTTATGGAAGAATCGCAGGCACCTGCGAGCATTAATGCGATGATGGGAAACATAGAGAACAACCAGGCTCCCTGGAAATACTCACCTGCTGACCGTTTTAACTGGGCAGAAGGTAATTAGCGAAATGATTTATACTTGATACAAAATACTTGATACAACGATATGGAATTTAAAGTCCCTACAATGGCCGAGTTAATGGCTGCAGGCGAAGAACCGGAAATTTTATTCTGGGTCGGCTGTGCAGGAAGTTACGATGAGAGAGCACAAAAAATCACCCGCGATATTTGCAAAATCCTGCATCATGTGGGCATAAAATACGCGGTTTTAGGAACAGAAGAAAGCTGTACTGGCGATCCTGCAAAAAGAGCCGGAAATGAATTTCTCTTTCAAATGCAGGCGATGACAAATATCGAAGTATTAAATGCATACAATATTAAAAAAATCGTAACTGGTTGTCCCCATTGCTTTAATACCATAAAAAATGAATATCCTGGTTTAGGGGGTACTTATGAAGTTATACACCACACGCAGCTAATACAAGACTTAATTAATGATGGTAAGCTGAAGGCCGAAGGAGGCGAAAGTTTTAAAGGCCGTAAAATTACCTATCACGATCCATGTTATCTGGGCAGAGCGAACGGAATTTACGAGGCGCCCAGAAAGGCTTTGGAAGTATTAGATGCAGACCTTGTTGAAATGAAACGTTGCAAAAGCAATGGTTTATGCTGTGGAGCGGGTGGTGCCCAGATGTTTAAAGAACCAGAAAAAGGCAATAAAGATATAAATGTTGAACGCATTGATGAAGCTCTGCAAACCAATCCTCAGGTCATTGCCGCTGGTTGTCCGTTTTGCATGACCATGCTTAGTGACGGCATCAAATTAAAAGATAAAGAGCAGGAGGTTAAGGTCTTGGATATCGCCGAAATTACAGCGAGAGCTAATGGGCTGTAATTTTTGTAAGGTTTTCCTTAATGCGGTTCAGGTCTTCCGCTTCTATATTTTTTAATGGAATTATAACACATGTAGCCATAGAATCTACATCACCTTTCTTGTCATTATAGGTTTGAACAATTACATCTTCGTTTTTCGTTCTTAAATATAATTGTCCTGAGGTTGTGGTTCCGTAATAGTCCAAATCTTTAAATTTGGACAACTTAAAGGAGTAATATTCGATTTTACCATTGTTAAAATAACGCTTATAACGGCAAAAGCCATTGTTAGTAACATTCAGTTCATACTTTTTTACTAAGGTAATTTCCTGGGCGGAATCATAATGTTCAACAAGGCTTTTTTGAAGATAAATTACATACTCTTCCAAGGAATCAGGATAAGAAAAAGCGCTAAAAAGCAAACAAAGCGCTGGAATTAGCAGTAATTTCAAGCAGAATGTAAACTTTTTCATAGGGATAGCGTTTTGATGAAACCAAGTTAATTAAAATGATAAATTTGTAGTATGATTTTTTCTCCACAATCGCGGGTTTGGATATACCAAAGCAATAGAAAGTTCACTTCTGCAGAAGAAGTCGAAATTCTAACAAAGCTCGAGGCTTTCACCAGTCAATGGAAGGCCCATGGAAACGAACTCATGGCCAGGGCAGAAATTAGATACGGTTATTTTATTATACTTACCGTTGATGAAAGCCAGGCAAACGTTACAGGCTGCTCTATTGATAGTTCTGTCAGAATAATTAAAGACATTGAACTGGCTTATAATGTTGATTTATTTAACCGTTTCAATATTGCCTATAAAATTGATGGTGAAGTTCACGTGCAAGGCAAGGAGGATTTTGAAACACTCGTAAACATAAAAAATGTAACGCTTGAAACGACTGTGTACAACAATATGGTGCAAACACTCCAGGAATTGGAAACAAAATGGGAAGTACCTTTTAAGGACAGCTGGCATTCTACGGTTTTTGCACATTTGCTATAGTTAAACCTTACCCTTTTTATCTCTGAAATAATTGCCTGCGGCAAAACAAAATTGCTGGGAAAAACTTTATATTACCAGATATAAACGATCTCTATGGCACGTTGGTTAAAAATTTCTCTCAGGGTAGTTGCTGCATTTATCATTGTTGTCATATTAACCTGGCTCTCTGGCGCATTCTACATCAGCAGGAATAAGAAAGAAATCTTAAGTTCAATTCTATCACAGCTAAACAAAAATCTTACAGGTGAAATAACGGCCACCAGCATGGAACCTACGCTGCTGAAGGGTTTTCCTGGGGTTTCTGTTTCCTTAAACGGGGTTTTGTTAAGAGATAGTTTGTGGGCAAAGCACAAACATGATTTGCTTAAAGCCCAAGATATTGATGTTTCCCTCAATGTTTTATCTCTGATTTTTGGATCGGTAAATATTAACCAGATTACCCTCAACAACGCGTCGATTTATATCTATACCGACACTGCAGGATATAGCAACACCAGCATATTTAAAAGTAAAAGCCCAACAGAAAAAAAAACCGACACAAAGTCTTCTACTGATTTTGCAGTAAAGAAAATAGATTTTAATCAAGTAAATGTAATTGTAGATAACCAAAAGAGATTTAAACTTTTCAACTTCAATATCGATCAGGTTCAGGGCAGGTTAAAATATCCTGACAGCGGGTGGACTGGAAAAATTAAGTTGAAAACAATGGTGAATAGTTTTGCTTTTAATACCAGAAAAGGTAGTTTCTTAAAAGATAAATTATTGGAAGGGACACTGTCAGCACATTATAGCAAAGCTGAAGAAGCGGTAATTCTAGACCCTGAAGTACTCAATATTGGAGAACATCCATTTAAAATTGGTGCGAAGATAGACCTCGCAAAATCTGGTTTTGCCATTAGCATTGCTGTTGATCAGATTTTATTCAAAGAAGTAGCTCTACTCCTTTCGCCAAACATTTCTTCGAAACTTTTAAAATTTGGCATTGAAAAACCGATTGATATCAGGGGAAATATCATCGATGATGGCTCTGGAAAATATGGCGATCCGCTAATTAAAGTCGGAATCAAAGTCAGAGACAATGTGGTTACCATTCCGGCCGGGACACTTACGGCGACCAATTTTGATGGTTCATTTACGAACCAGGATACCGTTGGAGGAATAATTGGTGATGAAAACTCATCCATAAAATTTCACAACCTTAGGGCAAAATACTTTAACGCTCCGTTAAAGATAGATACATTTACAGTTAACAATCTGTCGCGGCCAATTGCAACAGGCCTTGTTACTTCCGAATTCCCCCTATCTAACCTAAATAATTCAATCGGTACAAATGATTTTGAATTTAAAAACGGTACAGCTAATCTTCGTTTGTATTGCAAAGCTGATATCGATAATTTTCGTTTCACAAAACCAGTAGTTTCGGGTAAAATTCAGATTGCAAATGCGGATATCCTGTACATCCCAAGGAAACTTCACCTGGTAAAAAGTGCTTTAAATATCAATTTTAATCAGAACGATTTGTCGATTCAAAATGGTCATTTTCAATTGGGAAAAAGTGAGTTAAATGTAGATTGCCAGATTGCGAATTTTGCAAACCTATATTATACCGACCCTGATAAAATTCTGGTTAATTTAAAAATGCATAGTCCGCAACTTTACCTAAACGAATTTTTACCATTTTTAGGCCCGAGAACTACGAAGAAAAAATCAAGATCTACCAACTCGATGAAGTCTGCATCGAAAGAGTTGAGTAATGTACTGGAAGTATCAAAAATGAACATTAGGTTAACTGTTGATAAAGCGATTTACGATAAATTTTCGGCTAAAAATTTAGATGCCGATATCTCACTTCGTGGAGAAGGCATTTATTTCAACAAAATCAGCGTGGCACACGCCGGCGGCCTGCTCTCGATGAATGGAAACATTATCCAGGAAACCGCATCAAACAGCTTTAAAATCAATTCTAAAATCAGTCATGTAAGTGTTTCCGACTTCTTTTATTCTTTCGATAATTTCGGCCAAAAAAGCATTACTAGTAAAAATCTAAAAGGGTATTTATCTTCACTTGTAAATATTTCTGGCCGCATTTCCCACACCGGTAAAGTTTTGCCCCGTTCTATTAACGGCAAGGTTGTGTTTAATTTAAGCAATGCCGCCCTGGTTAATTTTGAGCCAATGGTTAAAGTCGGGAAGTTTGCTTTTGCGAATAGAAATCTTTCAAATGTAGAAATTAAAAATCTCGACGGCACCTTAAATGTTCGTGGCGATAAGGTGGATATTAGCCCAATGCAAATTAATTCGAGCGCCATGAATTTTAATGTAAAAGGCGTTTATGCTTTGGGTACTGGTACGAATGTAGAAATGGATATTCCGCTTAGAAACCCGAAAGGCGATGAAAACCTGACCAGACAAGAAAAACGGGCAGCCAGAATGAAAGGTATTGTTTTACATCTTAAAGCTGTAGATGATGATAAGGGTGGCATAAAAATACGGTGGAATAAAGACCATGACTAAGCGTCTAAAAATCCAGGGGGCCTAGCCTTCTCATATTTTTTAAAATCAGATATTGTCGGTGCCTGATGTATGGCGTGGCATTTTTTGGGGTCCAACGGCGAGGATTTGGGAAACAGGAAGCAATTAGTGCGGCCTGATTCCGTGTGAGTTTGGTGCATGATTTACCATAATATGCTTGAGCTGCCGCTTCAGCACCGTAAATCCCATCACCCATCTCAATCACATTGAGGTAAACTTCCAGAATGCGCTCTTTACTCCAGAATATTTCTATAAGTAGGGTAAAGTAAGCTTCAAAGCCCTTTCTAATCCACGAGCGACCAGGCCATAAAAAGACATTTTTAGCGGTTTGCTGCGAGATTGTACTTCCACCTTTAACTTTTTTCCCTTTCGCATTACTTGCAAACGCCTTTTCAATTGATTTAAAATCAAAACCAATGTGTTTTAAAAACAGCTGGTCTTCTGCAGATACGGCTGCCCGCTTCATGTTATCTGATATATTTTCAAATTTAACCCAAGTTTTTTCCGTTTTAAACGGCTTTCCATCCGCTTTGCGTTCAATGTTGCGCAAAACCATAAGTAAAGTTAGCGGAGGGTTTATAAAGCGCAAGGCAATAACCCAAAATATAGAAACCAGCAAAAAGTATATAAATATTTTAGTGGCAATATCAGTTGCCTTTTTTAATATAGGACGCTTTGCTTTAGTTTTAGTTCTTGAATTTCGGGTTTTCGCCATAGCGCAAAGTTAATAAAATCTTAATCTCCTGATAACTCGCCTACGGGCGTAATTATAATCTTAATTATACTAATCTTAAACATAATTGCTTTTTGAACGTTAAATCAAAAAGGACAAATCATGAGCAATAAAGTAGCCCTGGTAACAGGCGGAAGTAAAGGCATTGGCTTTGGAATCGCCGAAGCATTATTGAAGAATGGATATAAAGTTGCCATCACGAGCAGAACAATCGATGCGGCAAACAATGCGGCGCACAACCTGGTCGAATTTGGAGATATTTTAGCTATCGAAGCTGATGTTAAAGATTTTAACGCGCAACAGGCCGCAGTAAATCTGATTATTGAAAAATGGGGGCAGATAGATGTGTTAATTGCAAATGCCGGAGTAGGCAGTTTTGCACCGATTGATGAGCTAACGGTCGAATCCTGGAACGAAATTATCGACACCAACTTAACAGGCGTATTTTACAGCATAAAGGCGTCAGTTGAAGCCATAAAAAGTTCCAAAGGCGCAATTATTACCATATCAAGTTTAGCAGGTACTAACTTTTTTGCTGGCGGTTCGGCTTATAATGCCAGTAAATTCGGATTAACGGGATTTACACAATCCGTTATGCTTGATTTAAGGAAGTTTGGTGTGCGGGTGAGTACAATCATGCCTGGTTCAGTGGCCAGTCATTTTAACGATCACAACCCTGATTCGACAGATGATGCCTGGAAAATTCAGCCAGAAGATATGGGTAAATTGGTTGTCGATTTACTGTCAATGCCTTCCAGGACCTTGCCAAGTAAAATAGAAATCAGACCGACCACACCAAAAGGATAAAAAAAACATGATCTGGAAATGGTATCAACGTTGAATTAGTACCACCTCAATTTGTACAACTTAAATAAAAAAAGGTCTTTTCAGAAACTGAAAAGACCTTTTTTTATTTATTAAAGAATGCCTATTCAGCAATTACTTCAAAAGGAACCTGAACTTTAACTTCTTTGTGTAAGTTCAAGTTAGCGATGTAATCACCAACAAATTTTGGTTCAGTTTCAAAAGTAATACGACGACGGTCAACATCAAAGCCTTGTGCTTTTAATGCTTCAGCAATCTGGATAGTGTTAACAGCACCAAATATTTTACCGCTTTCGCCAGCTTTAGCACCAATAGAAAGTTTAACATTAGTTAAACGCTCAGCGATACCTTCAGCATCTTTCTTAATTTTATCTTGTTTAAAAGCTGCTTGCTTTAAGTTCTCCGCTAAAACTTTCTTTGCAGAAGAAGTAGCTAAAGATGCAAATCCTTGCGGAATTAAATAGTTACGACCATAACCTGGTTTTACCGTAACGATATCGTCTTTCTCGCCTAATGATTTAATATCTTGTTTTAAAATAATTTCCATATCAAATCCTCCTATTTTAATTGGTCAGCAACGAATGGTAACAAACCGATGTGACGGGCACGTTTAACAGCTTGAGCCACTTTACGTTGAAATTTTAACGAAGTACCAGTTAAACGGCGTGGTAATAATTTACCTTGATCGTTAATGAATTTTAACAAAAAGTTCGCGTCTTTGTAATCAATGTATTTAATACCGTTTTTTCTGAAACGGCAATATTTTTTACGGTTATCCTCTACTTTAGGGGCAGTTACGTATTGTATTTGTTCTCTTGCCATTACGCTGCAACCTCCTTAGTTTTTTTGTTAAACGCACCGCTGCGTTTTTTAGCGTTATAAGCAACAGCATGTTTATCTAACCTGATGGTTAAAAAACGAAGCACACGCTCATCACGTTTTAATTGTAATTCTAATTTAGCAATCAATTCACCTGGAGCACTATACTCAGTTAAATTGAAAAATCCGTTAGATTTTTTAGCGATCGGATACGCTAATTTTCTCAAACCCCAATTGTCTTCGTGGACAATTTCGGCACCGCCATCAGTAAGAACAGCTTTGAATTTAGCTAATGCCTCTTTCGCAACTTCTTCTGATAACAACGGGGTTAGAACGATAACAGTTTCGTACTGATTCATTGTTATATAAATTTAATTTATTTTTAATCCCGAGGTATATTACGGGGTTGCAAAAGTAATAATATTTTCGTTAAAATCAAACCTTTAATCAGAAAAAACAGAACACCTAATTAACTAATTTTCAAAACGATTGTTATAACTTAACTACTGTCGCAAAATAAAAAAGCCATCTTTTCAGATAGCCTTTTTAATCAATTTTAATATTTAACGAAATTAGCGAATTGCGATGGTTTTAAGAACCTCCTGGGTTTTAGATCTAACTACAAAAGTTAATTCTTTTCCATAAGTCTTAGCGGTATTGAATTTTTTCACAACTTTAGATTTGTCGGTAAAAGTTTCATTATAAAGTTCATCATTGTACTCATTCAATATCTGTACTTCGATTGGGCCTTTATCAAGGTTATCCAATGTTAATGTTAATAGTGACTTATCCTGAGTGAAAACAGGTCTTAAAAGCTCAGTAATTTTCGGAGCAGAAACAACAGCTTTATTGTTTGCGATTACAATCGTATAGGTAGTTAGTTTAGCGTCAGATTCTACGTTAAGTAAATATTCTCCATTAGGAAGTGCACTTAAATCGTAGCTTTTTGATGCAGCACCAGACGAATGAATGGCTTCTTCAAATAGAAGTTGATTATTTAATTCTCTAATCGATAAAGTAACATCAGATGCCTCATCTATCGAAAAACGGATTGTTTTAGCATCATCGCTTTTAACATTAAGGGTGTAAACACCATCATTTGCATATGTTGCAGAAGCAGTAAACATTGTAGCTGCAATCAGGCTGATTTTTAGTAAATTTTTCATAATCAATAATTTAAATGAGTTTGTAATTATTTGATAATGCTAAATTACCACAGTTTCAAACACGTAAATTATTCGATATTCACCAATTAATATGCTATATTAACCCAAAATATATCAATATTAGATTAAATTAACAATTAAGCATATTTAATTTTTTATTTTTGATACGAAATGAAAAAAATCAGACCAAGTTTTGAAGCTGTCGAACCATCATTTGGCAGTTCATTTTATTATTCAAAATATGTAGAAAATGAGAATAATAAAGCCCATTTGTGGCATTATCATCCCGAAATTGAGATGGTTTTCGTAAATGGTGGTTCGGGCAAGCGGCAAATCGGTAGCCACGTTTCTTATTATTCGGATGGAGATTTAATTTTAATTGGCAGTAATTTACCGCATTGTGGTTTTACGGATAATCATACCGGTAATAAAACAGAGGTTGTTATACAAATGAAACCCGACTTTTTAGGCACTGATTTTTTAACATTAAAAGAAACGAGGGGAATTGCGAATTTATTTGAAAAGGCTAAATATGGAATTGCCTTTGGCAAGGACACCATGAAACTGGTTGGTCCGGCTTTAGAAAAAATGCATAACGCATGGCCGTTGGAGAAACTGCTGGCACTCCTTGGTGTGTTACGGGAGCTTGAGCAGGCATCTGACTATAAGTTGTTGAACGCACAAAACTTTTCATTGGAAATGCAGGTGCAGGATAACGATCGCATCAACATGGTTTTTAATTATGTAAAAGATCATTTCTTGGAAGAAATTAGTTTAGAAAATGTTGCAGAAATGGCCAGCATGACGGTGCCTTCTTTTTGCCGTTATTTTAAAAAAATTACTAAAAAAACCTTTACCAAGTTTGTTAACGAATACCGTATTGTACATGCATCCAAATTATTGGCCGAAAAACCAACCAGTATTTCCAACATCTGTTTCGAAAGTGGATTTAACAACTTCAGTCATTTTAATAAGTTATTCAAAGAATTTACAGGAAAAAGTGCATCTCAATACCGCCACGAACTAAAAGCGGTAATTAAATAAGCTGGATACCATGTTTGGCAAGCAGATGAAAACCAACTTTTCCACATTCAATTATTCGATATTTCAACTCCATAAAATTTTCCTATTTTCGTGCCGATGGAAAATTTTATTGTTTCTGCCCGTAAATACCGCCCGGCAACGTTCGAAACCGTTGTTGGTCAGCAGCACATTACAGGCACATTAAAAAACGCCATTAAAAACAACCAGCTGGCACAGGCATTTTTGTTCTGCGGTCCGCGTGGAGTGGGTAAAACAACGTGTGCACGTATTCTTGCAAAAACCATCAACTGTACAAATCCTACAGCAGATATGGAAGCTTGCGGACAATGCGAAAACTGTGTTTCCTTTCAAACCGGCCACTCTTTTAACATACACGAACTTGATGCCGCTTCTAATAACTCCGTTGATGACATTAGAAGTTTAATTGAGCAGGTAAGAATACCACCACAGGCAGGAAAATATAAAATTTATATTATTGATGAGGTTCACATGTTATCACAAAGTGCATTCAATGCCTTTTTGAAAACGCTGGAAGAACCACCTTCTTATGCTATTTTTATCCTCGCAACCACAGAAAAACATAAAATTCTGCCAACCATTTTATCCCGTTGCCAGATTTTTGATTTCAACCGTATTCAGGTAGAAGACATATCGACACACCTGGCTACAATTGCACTACGTGAAAACATTGCTTTCGAGCCTGATGGCTTACATATAATTGCTCAAAAAGCAGATGGTGGCTTGCGGGATGCACTTTCAATGTTCGATCAGATTGCGAGTTACGCAAACAAGAACATAACCTATAAAGCTGTAATCGATAACCTTAACATTTTAGATTACGACTATTTTTTTAAGCTTACCTCCTATTTAACTGCCGCTGATGTAAGCAACACGTTGCTTTTGTTTGATGAAATTTTAAATAATGGTTTCGATGGAAATAACTTTATCAATGGCCTGGCTTCCCACTTCCGTAATCTATTAGTTGGAAAAGACGCTGCAACCATTAGGCTATTAGAAGTTAGTGAAAATATTAAACAAAAATATCTCGAACAATGTCGGCAAACCGAATTGTCGTTTATTCTTACTGCCCTTAACCTGGCCAATAGTTGCGATTTAAATTACAAAAACTCAAAAAACCAACGACTTCAGGTAGAACTGGCCTTAATTAAAATGTGCCATGTCCGGTCCGTTGTTCATTTAGCTCAACAGCCTTTAAAACCTAGTAACACAGCAACTGACGAAGATCAGGATAAAAAAAAAACTAATGTCGTAACTGAAAAAGCTGAAATCCCGAGAGAAAAAAACGTAAATGAAGCCCAGCTTCCCAAAGCTGAATCACCAGTTTCAGCAGAAAAATCAAAAGAGCTACCACGTGTTGCGCCCATTCCATCTGCAACATCAATAAGCATTAAGATTCCGAAGGCAAACCCTGCGGGTACGCTTATTCCATCATTGAACGATTTGGAACGCGTTGCAAGTGGAGAAGAAGATTCCGGCCCAAAAAAAGTTACAGGCGAAGCACGCGAAGCCTTTAGTTATGAACGCCTTTTAGAAGTTTGGAATAACTACATTCAAATTCTTAAAGCCGCCGATAAAATCAACCTTTTCACCATACTAAATAATTTTGCACCTACACTTGTAAATCCTGAGGTTATCGAAATCTCTGTAGAAAGTAAAACCCAGGAACAATTTGTACAAAAGGAATCTGTCGAATTACTTAATTATTTAAGAAATGAGCTGAAAAATTTCGGTGTTGAGGTAACTTATAAACTAATGGAGCGTAAAATTGAAAACAGGCTCTACGGGAACAGGGAGAAATATGATTATCTCGTAAATAAAAACCCCAAACTGGATGAGTTAAGAAGGCGGTTTAATCTCGATGTTAACCCATAAATTTCAGGGCATAAAAAAAGCAGGATTTCGCTCCTGCTTTTTCATCTATGATTGTTTTCATTTCTATCTGTTAAATACAAACAGAAACTATTTTTGGGGTTCATCGTTAATTGGGTAACCTTCCTCATCCAAATCATCACGGTTATCTTCAGGCGTACGGGCAAGTATTTCATCTTCAGTACTGAGTTTAACACTCTCGCCGTTGTCTACATGCATGCCTAATTCTTCCAGGTTATCATCCGCAATTTCATCGTTACGGGCATATTCATCGCCAACATAAGGGTTTGCCTCATCATAAGTGGAGTCATCGTCAACTGCACCTGCAGCAACAGTTTCATAGCCCATTGGATGGTCATAATCCGGCTCAGTTCCCTTTACATCAAGTTCATAACTTTGCTTGTGTTTATCGTATGATAGATTCTCTTTATTGATTTCGCTGTTTTCTGTCGTGCTGTGAATTTTATCTTGTGAACCTTTATTTTCGTTAGTTGCCATGATGGTATCTCCTATTTTTATTTAGAGATATAACAACGGGATTGCGAGATGGTTTTTATTCCATTATGATTAATTTAATATGATGAGTTAAACTTTTATATTCGTTTATAAAATCGAAGGAATATAACTAGTATCATAATGATAAATAACTTGTAAAATATGGCGAAGCAAATTTTTATTAATCTGGCAGTAAAGGAGCTCAAAAAATCGATGGATTTTTATGCCGCACTGGGTTTTACGAATAATCCTCAATTTTCTGATGACAGCGGAAAGTGCATGGTTTGGAGCGATAATATTTTTTTAATGCTTCTAACGCACGAAAAGTTTGCAACATTTGCAACCAAGCCAATCGCTGATACGAAATCGGCTGTAGCCGGATTATTTTCACTTTCTTTAGATACCGTGGAGGCAGTAAATGAAACTGTTGAAAACGGACTAAATGCTGGCGGAAAAGAGCCTAATGAACCAAGAGATTATGGTTTTATGCATCAACGAACCATCGAAGATTTTGATGGACACACCTGGGAGATTTTCTATATGGATGTATCAAAATTTCCGGCACGAGATGCAGAAAAACAACCTTAATTTATGAATGAGATTAAAATAGAAAAGGTAACACCAACAGAAGGCGTTCAACTACAGAAAATTGGCACAGAAACTTTTTATGAAACTTTCGGCCCGAGCAATAATGAAGAATACATGCAAACCTATCTGGCCGAAAGCTTTTCGATTGGCAGGTTAACCGAAGAGCTGAATGATGGAAACGCTGAATTTTTCTTCGCAAAAATTAATGATAAGGTGATTGGATACCTTAAAATAAATTCCGGCGCCTCGCAAACTGAACTTCAACACGACAATACCCTTGAAATTGAAAGAATTTATGTACGTAAAGAATTCCACGGAAAAAAAGTAGGCCAGCTACTTTATAACAAAGCAATTGAAATAGCAACTAAAAGAAAAGCTGATTTTGTTTGGCTGGGGGTTTGGGAAGAAAACCAAAGGGCGATTCGTTTTTACAAGAAAAATGGTTTTGTTGAATTCGACAAGCACATTTTTAAGCTTGGAGATGACGAACAGACTGATATAATGATGAAACTAAAACTGTAAGAATAAGAAACCGGTAAACAAAGTTTGAAAACAGTTAATTTCCCTTGAACTTTTTAATTTCGCTCGGAAACATGCAACAACTCAGGAAACACATTGAAGCCATCACGCCTGTCAGCGATGAAGATTTCGAATTGATTAAAGCTTTTTTCATATTGAAAAAAGTAAAAAAACATCAATTCTTGATTCAGGAAGAAGATCAGGTAAAGTTTGAATACCTGATTTTGAGCGGCATTTTCAGGGCATTTTACCTGGATGATTCTGGAAAAGAACATATCGTTCAATTTGCAACTGAAAACTGGTGGCTGTCTGACTATGTTTCTTATTTCAAGCAACAGCCTGCCAGTACAAACGTAATATGTATGGAACCCGGAGAAGTCTTGTGCCTTACACTCGAAGGCCGGGAAAAACTTTCCGCAGATTTCCACAACATGGAGCATTTTTTCAGGGTAAAACTCACCAATGGTTACGTTGCACAGCAAAAAAGAATAGTAACCTTACTTTCCAGCACCCCTCAGCAGCGTTATGAGGAATTCGCAAAACTATATCCGGATTTAATGCAGCGTATTCCGAAAAAATATATTGCAGAATACCTGGGTGTTAGCCGTGAAACCCTCAGCCGATTATATTCGGCCAATAAATAAAGTAAGTTCTCTAGTTGTGATTTCAATCACACTTTTTTTGTGATTTGCCTCCTTTATCCAAGGCATGGTGATGTTCTAACTTTACATCAGATAAATAAACATCATCACCATAAATTATAATCATGAAAAAATACATTTTAATTATTGTTTCAAACGCGAATTCAATCGGTCCGAATAAAAGAAGAACCGGCATTTTTTTACCCGAGGTGGCTCATCCTTATGCTGAATTTAAAGACGCAGGCTATCAGATTGATTTTGCCAGTTTAACAGGCGAGACGCCTTATCTCGATGCACTCAATTTAGCAGACGACCCAGCCAATCTTGCATTTTTAACTGGCGATGGTTGGGCAGATATGCAAAAAGCGGTGAAGTTAGCTGATGTAAATGTTAAAGCTTATGACGCTGTTTTTATACCCGGAGGATTAGCACCAATGGTCGACATGCCGGATAACGCATTATTAAAAGAGGCGATTGCAGCTACTTATGAGCGTAATGCAGTTCTGGGTGCTGTTTGCCACGGACCGGTTTCATTATTAAATGTCAAACTCAGCGATGGCTCATACCTTGTTAACGGCAAAAACATGACAGGCTTTACCGATGAGGAGGAAGAAAATTACGCAAAAGCAGATGTTCCATTTTTATTGCAAAGTGCCCTTACAGCTCAAGGTGCGATATTTCATGCAGCAACACCATGGTCTGATAACAGCGTTGCCGATGGCAATCTGGTAACCGGTCAAAATCCTGCATCAGCGAAAGGTGTAGCAGAAAAAATGATTAAAATTTTAGAATCCGTAGAAGCCTAACCTAAGTCAAAAAGAAAATGGAAAATCAAAAACCAATCCATGTGTTTGCCACCTGGAAAGTTAAAGAAGGAAATATAGAAACTGTATTGGAAATACTGAAAACTATAGCTGCAGAAAGCTCCAAAGAAGAAGGAAACCTGTTTTACAGCATCCACCAAAGCAATACGGATGCGAATACGATTGTTTTATTCGAAGGCTATACCGATGAAGCTGCACTAGACGGACATCGCAATTCTACCCACTATAAAGAATTAGTCACAGGTCAAATCATTCCATTATTGGAGGCCAGGCAAGTGATGTTAACAAGCCCTATTGTAACCTAATTCCGAAAATTAAATCCTATTAAAAACCCCCAATCGAAAGTAAATTCGATTGGGGGTTTAAATTTATTCTATTTTGCCTACAAAGAAGCTAATGTATTGTTTAAAGTTGTACTTGGGCGCATTGCTTTACTTGCCAACTCATCATTTGGATTGTAATAACCACCAATTTCCTGAGGTTTGCCCTGAGCGCCAATTAATTCTTCGTTAATTTTTGCTTCGTTTTCAGTTAAAGCTTTTGCAAGCGGCGCAAATCTGGCTTGTAATTCAGCATCTTTTGTTTGTGCAGCCAATGCTTCAGCCCAATATAAAGCCAAATAGAAGTGAGAACCACGGTTATCAATTGTGCCTAATTTTCTACCTGGAGATTTATCCGTTGCAAGGAATTTCGCGTTAGCTTCATCCAAAGCATCGGCTAAAGTTTGTGCTTTTGCATTATTTTGTGTTTGCGATAAATGCTCTAAAGAAGCCTGAAGTGCTAAAAATTCACCTAAAGAATCCCAACGTAAATAACCTTCTTCGATGAACTGCTCGATGTGTTTTGGAGCAGAACCACCCGCTCCCGTTTCGAATAAACCACCACCATTCATTAAAGGAACAATAGAAAGCATTTTAGCCGAAGTTCCTAATTCTAAAATCGGGAACAAATCAGTTAAATAATCACGTAATACGTTGCCCGTTACAGAAATGGTATCCTCACCCTTACGAATACGTTCTAAGGTAAATTTAGTGGCTTCGATTGGCGCAAGAATACGAATATCCAAACCTGTTGTATCGTGGTCTTTAAGGTATTTATTAACTTTTGCAATGATTTCCCTATCGTGTGCTCTGTTTTCATCTAACCAGAATACAGCAGGTGTTTCAGATAAACGAGCTCTGTTTACAGCGAGTTTAACCCAATCCTGAATCGGTGCGTCTTTAGTTTGGCACATGCGGAAGATATCGCCTTTCTCCACTTTTTGGTCGAAGAAAACTTTACCTTCAGCATCCGTTACACGAATTGTTCCGTTAGCCGCAGCCTGGAAAGTTTTATCATGCGAGCCATATTCTTCAGCTTTTTGAGCCATTAAACCAACGTTAGGCACTGAACCCATAGTTGTTACGTCGAAAGCGCCATATGCTTTACAATCATCGATTGTTGCGGTATAAACACCTGCATAACAACGGTCTGGAATCAAGGCAATTGTATCCTGAGGTTTGCCGTCTTTGTTCCACATCTGGCCCGATGTACGAATCATTGCAGGCATTGAAGCATCAACGATAACATCAGAAGGCACATGTAAATTTGTGATACCCTTATCAGAATTTACCATTGCTAAAGCCGGGCCATTTGCAATCGCCGCTGCTAATGCTGCTTCAACTTCAGCTTGTTTAGGGTTGCCGGCAATTTTTGCATAAACATCGCCCAAACCATTACTGGTTTCAACATTTAATTCTTTAAATAAATCAGCATATTTTGCAAAAACATCTGCAAAATAAACTTCTACAATAGCACCGAAAATAAGTGGGTCAGATACTTTCATCATCGTTGCCTTTAAATGTGCCGATAATAAAACACCAGCCGATTTTGCTTCCTCAATTTCTTTTGCAACAAAAGTTTTCAAAGCCGATAAACTTAGTGCAGAACTATCAATAACCTCTCCTGCTTTTAAAGGTGCTAAGCCTTTAAGTTCTTTTACCGAGCCATCTTCAGCAACAAATTCAATTTTAAACTGACTTGCATTTTCAACAGTTACAGATTTCTCTGAACCGTAAAAATCACCTTCAGTCATGCTTGCTACTTTAGTTTTCGAATCTGCAGACCATTTACCCATTGAGTGCGGGTTGGTTTTAGCGTAGTTTTTAACGGCTTTTGGCGCTCTTCTGTCTGAGTTACCTTCGCGTAAAACCGGGTTAACAGCCGAACCTAAAACTTTCGCATATTTAGCTTTGATTGCTTTTTCTTCATCACTTTGTGCATTATCAGGATAATTCGGAATTGCAAAACCTTGCGCTTGTAATTCGGTAATCGCTCCAACTAATTGCGGAATAGAAGCCGAAATGTTTGGTAACTTTATAATGTTTGCTTCTGGCGTTGTTGCTAAACTTCCAAGTTCTGCCAAAGCATCGCCGATTTTCTGGTCGTCATTTAAATACTCTGGAAAGTTCGCCAAAATTCTTCCCGCTAAAGAAATATCTCTGGTTTCTACATCAATACCTGCTGATGCGGTAAAAGCCTGCACAATAGGTAACAACGAATAAGTAGCCAGCATTGGCGCTTCATCTGTTTTAGTATAGATGATTTTTGATGTATTTGACATATTATATTTGATTTTTTACTAATTATTTAATGAAACAATCGGATTTCTTATTTAAAACCCTTCTTTTTTTAAAATCGCCTAAAGATAAAAGAATCGATTGAATTAAGGAACATCGCTTTGTTATTTATCCGTTGCATTTAATCTATTTTCGGTTTCATCAATAATTGCAAATAATTGAGTTTAGATTTTAAATATCTTTATGAAAATGCGCCTAAAATGAAAAAACTGCTCAAATTTACTTTCCTGATTTTTATCTCATTTGCTCAAAAAAGCTTCGCTCAAAAGTTAGAAATATCCGCAGCCTTAAATTCAGGGTGGTATCATTATATTGGTGCCGGTTCTACAAATGCTAGCTTTTTAAATGCAGCAACCCTCAACGGTAATATAATTAATTACACAAATAACCCGTACGGACGCCAATTTGCTTTGAGTTATGGTCTTTCGGCAAATACAAAGTTCATCTTTAAAAACAATATTTTATTGGGGATTGATTTAGGTTTTGAAAGGCTTCGTGGAAAAACACGTATTACCCGTGTAGCTGATACAAGCCCATCCGGCCTCACCGCCGACATTGCAGCCACCGGAAATACATTCTTGAAATCTGATGTTGTAAACGTCTGCCCCAACTTTGGATACCGGATCGGCAAAGGGCAAACCACCGTAGATTTCAGCGTTGGTTTAGACATCGCCTTGATTTTAAGCATTAAGGAAAAAGGAAGTGCTTTGGCAGTTAACGGGAAAGAATATGCTTCCAACTTGGATAGGAAAACAATAAATACCGATACCAGACCAAGGTTACAAATTGGCCTGAATTACAGAAATGTTGGAATTTACACTGGCTACGCTTTTGGATTATCAGATTTCAAGGAAGGTTTTACAGGAGGTGGAGACCAAAGGGTGAGATCCGGGATGCTTAGATTTGGTTTGTCTTATAAAGTTTTTTAAATCAGTTTCAGCCCGGGGAAAACATACTTTCTTTTTTGCTGTTATAATTTGAGTCAAAATCATGTCTATTGCTCAATATTATAAACTATGAAAAAAGAATTTCTATACGCGGCATTAATATCTACTGCGGCCTTTGCCGGATGTCAATCCAATTCTGGTGCTAAAAATGAAACAGACAGCCTTTCCTCTGATACGACTGTAGAAACCTACACTTCAGAATTAAACCTACCTGCTCCTGATGAAAAGGGCGCCAAAAGTAAATTCAGTAAAGTAATTGGATGGCCGGAAGGAAAAACGCCTGTTGCGCCGGAAGGCTTCGTTGTAACCAAATTTGCATCTGGCATTAAAAGTCCGAGAAATACATACATAACGCCAAACGGCGATGTTTTGGTTGTATTGAGTAATTCTGAAAGAAGTGCTGCCGAGGCGGTTGCTGGCGCAGTTACAGGAAAATCAAAATCAGAAGTTCCGGGGAAGAGTGCGAATACTATTTTGTTATACCGCGATGCCGATAAAGATGGTAAAGCTGAAACGGTAACAACTTTTCTTGGCGGTTTGAATCAACCATACGGCATGCTGATTATTGGAGACAATTTCTATGTAGCCAATACCGATGGCCTTTTGCAATTTCCATACAAAGCAGGCGACACAAAAATTACAGGCAATGGCAAGAAAATTTTGAGCTTGCCGGCAGGTGGCTATAATAACCACTGGACCAGAAACCTAATCGCTAATGCGGATAAAAGCAAAATTTACATAACCGTTGGTTCAGGCAGTAATGTTGGCGAAAATGGCATGGAAAATGAAGTTCGCCGGGCAAATATTCTAGAAATCAACCCTGATGGTACTGGAGAAAAAATCTTTGCTAGCGGCTTACGCAATCCGGTAGGTGTAGATTGGGCACCTGGAAGCAACATGCTATGGACTGCCGTTAACGAACGCGATGGCTTAGGTGATGAACTTGTTCCGGATTATATTACCAGTGTAAAACCGGGTGCTTTTTATGGTTGGCCGTTTTCTTACTACGGCCAAAATGAAGACCCAAGAATGAAAGGCAAAAACCCTGAACTGGTAAAAAAAGCACTTGTACCTGATGTTCCGGTGGGCGCACATACGGCTTCATTAGGTTTGGCCTTTTATAAAGCGACCAGGTTTCCTGCGAAATATCAGGGTGGTGCATTTATCGGGCAACATGGATCGTGGAATCGTTCAGCACTATCAGGATACAAAGTGGCTTTCGTACCGTTTAAAAATGGCAAACAAATCGGTAAACCCGAAGATTTTTTAACAGGATTTATCGCTGATGCAGATAAGGGAGATGTTTACGGCCGCCCGGTAGGTGTTACCTTAACACCAGATGGCGCCTTGCTTGTGGCAGATGACGTAAGCGGCATTATCTGGAAAGTAGCCGCTGCTAAATAATTTTTTTCAATTCATAAACAATCGCAGGTTATGTGTAATTTTATCGCTTAACCTGCGATTTTTTTTATTTAACCACACAAATAGTTATTCAATTGAGATTATCCCTAACGCTCCTTTTCGCGATTTTTAATTTAGCAGCTCAAGCCCAAAATTCTCAAACTGATTCTGTTCAAAAACTTAATGAAGTCGTGGTAAAAGGCTATTATAATTCACAGCCAATTATTCGTTCTGTCTCTGCTGTGAGTCTGGTAGATAGCAATTTTATCAGAAACCAGCAAAACAGCTCGCTCGTAAGTACTTTCAATTCAGTTGCCGGGGTCAGAATGGAAGAACGTTCGCCCGGGAGTTATCGTTTATCGCTTCGCGGCAGCTTGTTAAGGTCGCCATTTGGTATTCGTAACGTTAAAATCTATCTCGATGATTTCCCACTAACAGATGCCGGAGGGAATACTTATTTAAATCTTTTAGAGGTGGCGACTGTCGGTTCGATAGAAATTTACAAAGGTCCGGAGGCTAGTATTTTTGGCGCCAATACCGGAGGCGCCATTTTGATAAATTCCCCTGAAATCCATAATAAGATAGAAGCTGCAATAAGTGGCGGTTCTTATGGTTTAATTCATCAAACGGCAAATCTTCAGCATCAGTTTAAAAATTACAGTTTCAGTTTTACTCAAGGCTATCAAAAAAGTGATGGTTACAGGCAAAACAGTGCTATGGATAGAAAATATTTCCAAACCACACAACAGTGGAACTACAACCAATCGGGGTTTTTAAAGGCTTTTATTTTTTATAGTGATTTGGGTTATAAAACACCAGGAGGATTAACGGCTGCACAAATGGACCAAGACCCACGCCTGGCAAGACCAGCAACACCAACCGTTCCTGGTGCTATAACCCAGCAGGCGGCCATATA